>Ga0209611_10001881_pt1 | contig 36501 bp, 31 predicted proteins | sample S1TSphgellanicum_3_FD_187693 | JGI IMG/M metagenome (GOLD analysis project Ga0209611, IMG submission 187693) | Host-associated microbial communities from peat moss isolated from Minnesota, USA - S1T2_Fc - Sphagnum magellanicum MG (SPAdes) (version 2) | ecosystem: Host-associated > Plants > Peat...
GGTTCTGAGCGATAATCGCATTGTTGGTGGTCTGGAGCACCTGGTGCAGGCTGGGTTGCAATCGCTGCGTGACCTTGATCTTTCCAACAATAAAATTCAGTTGCTGGAAGACTTGCAACCGCTGTCGCGCTTGAAACTGGAGTCGCTGGACTTGTATGAATGCCCTGTGACTCGCGTGCCTGATTATAGAGCCCGCGTTTTTGGCACGATGAAGTCTTTGCAGTATTTGGACAAAGTGGACGCTAACGACAATGAGCGGCCGGAGTCTGAGGAGGAAGAGGAAGAAGAGGAGGAGTCCGAGGACGAGGACGTCGATGACGCCAACGGCGACGGCGCGGAAGTGGATGGCGACGATGAAGAAGGGGTAAACGTGAACTCCAAGGGAGTTGCTGTTCAGGACGAGGACGACGATGAAGGAGAGGAAGGAGAGGAGGAAGAGGAGGAGGAGGAGGAAGAAGAAAGAGACGATGATGGAGAAGAAAACGATGAGTTAGACGAGGAGGAAGATGAAGGCGGTAGCTATCAAGAGGAAGCAGTTGCTGCCGCTCCTGGCAGCAGAAAGGCTTCCGCTGCGGTCTCTCACGGGAACAACAATGATCACGACTCCGACGATGAGGAAGTTGAAGACGAGGACGAAGACAATGTGGAGGTGCAGGACATCGAGGAAGAGAGTGAGGACGAAGAGGTAGGCGACGAAGACGACGACGAAGAAGCCGTTGGCGAAGAAGAGGAAGACGAAGAAGGTGAGGAGGACAGACTTTTGTAACTGTCAACCCCTGGAAAAGAGAAACTCACCCGCCACGCTCTTGTTTTTTTCGGGAGCTTCGTGCCGCAACTTGTGTATTCTGTGCAGTGCAAAAACCTAGGGGTTCAGACCTTCTCTGCTGCTGGTGCTGCAGCAGTCGTACTGTCGTTATTTTTCCTCTCTATCTCTCTCTCTCTCTCTCTCTAAATCGGTAGCTTGGGATTGTCTTGCAGAGCATGCAAGTGGCGCGATAGTGAGCACAGAGGGCGAGCTTGATGTTCACGAGAATGATGAGAACGAGGAAGACGAGAACGGCGAGCTTGGAGAAGACGAAGACGACGACGCAGAAGATGAGGAGGTGGACAACGAGGGCGAAGATGATGATGATGAAGGGGAAGATGAGGTACGAGTGACTGACGACTGCTCAGTTGATCCTCCAGCTTGTGATGTCCTGCCTTGGTCGTTGTGGTTCTTCAGGGGCCAGTTGTTTCCCTCTACTTTAGGCTGCTGCTGCTGTGGGGCTTAAGCTAGCATACTGTGCTGTACTGCCCTTGGATGCAAGAACCATGCTGGGATCAGAAAGTAAGCCAAAAGGGAACCAGGGTTCAGTGCTCATCTTGACAGGTTTCATGTAGGGCTTTTGTCTTTTTGGCTTACTTTTCAAGCTTGTTGCAGCTTGAATGAGGGTACTGTTGATGGGTTTGATTTGCTCTGTCAAACTTGAGTGCTAGCTGAACATCATGACCTGAGGCTTCCCACTGCTTCTGGAAAATGTGACAGAAACCTCCTGGCACAGATTTACCTGAAACCGTGGGCAGATTGTTTTGTGCTTATCTACACCCACTGTCAGTAGCTGAGGATGTCAGTGACTAGTCATGGCAGCTGGGCACTGCTATTTGTGATGAAGGTGATGGTTGGTCTGACACCTTTTGAGCAACTCTCATAAGGTTATAACTGCACTCATTATCAGTTTCCTGTGAATAGCATTGTTGCGGAGATTCCTCTGCAATCTCATCTCATAGAGAGAGGTCCTCATATTGGCCTGTTTCTTGGTGGCTTACTGTGGATTTTCTAGCAGTTGGAGTTTTGCCAGGCACTAGGGGGTAAAGTTAAGTTGCACTGCTTGTGTTCAGGTCTATTATGTTTTCATTTACCAAATGTTCAGATCTAAGAAGAAGGTGTGGAGGTTTTTGTAGGTTGTTCCAAACAGTTATTTCTGATCTGATACACAATTGACAGAGGCAGGAAAACCAGAGTGTGGTTTTTAGTTGGTAATCATGTATGTTGTTGAGTGTTGTTTTTCTTTGTTAATGTTGCAGGAGGAGGAAGAGGAGTATGGCACAGAGTATCTGGTGCAACCGGTAGGCCAGCCAGAGGATGAGGATGAAGGAGCCAGTGACTTTGAACCGGGTGAAGGTGACGAGGAGGAGGAGGATGATGACTTTGAAGATGAGGGTGATGATGTCATTGAGGAGGGTGTCAAGGAGCCAGTGGAGGGTGCCAAGGAACAAGTTTCATTGAAGCGCAAATGGAGTAGAGAGGACAATGAGGAGAAAGACAAGCAGCGCCTTAAGCGTTAGTTGACCCCTTTTGTTAGAAAAAGAAAAATGGAGGGGCATGGTGTGTACATGTCTTGCAGTTTAAGTGGACAGTGGGGCATGGCAGCCATGCCTTTCATGGGGAAAAAGCCGCAGCAGTGTGTAGTTATATCTTTGTGATGGAGAGTTTTTGTGGTTAGGTCTGAGGTCCAGAAGGTATGGTATTTGCAGGTGGCAGTGGGCTCATAAAATCTGATTCTTTGTAACAACTGTAAAATTTACAACTTTGCCATGCCCACATCAACTTACCTTGTCTCTCTAATTGCAGCAGTTTGTTCAGTCAGAGATATCAGTGTGAAAAGTTTGTACTTATCAGATCACACTTATTTTCTTTGTTCTGCTGTGTTCATCATGTGTCCTCTTCTCTTCTTTATCCCAAATATTGGATGCCCATGTGTTATGGCCTTATTATCTTAATAAGAGTGTGTCAATGTTCTATTGTTTGATGGCAACAAGGAAACTTCTTTTGCTTGGAATTTTTTAGACTTTGATGTGACTCATGGGTGTTATTGCATGATGAGGAGGATGATGATAATTATGACTATGAAGATGAAGATGATGATGTGGAGGAGGGTGTCAAGTTTCATTCAAGTCCAAAATGGAGTAGAGAGGACAATGAGGAGAAAGAGGGGCAGCTCCTCAAGCATGAAGACAAACAGACTGGTTCTACAACTGCTAAGTTTCCTCACCTTAATCTGATTTAAGAGTGCAAGTGGTCATATTGCAAAGAAATTTAAGAGTGTTTGTTTGAGATTTCTGAGTGTGTGCAAATTTCAGTGAGACAGGTTGCCACCTAAGATGTGTGTTGTCCTGAAAACATTGTAGGCAGAAACAGATCTTGCAGTCCCTTCATTAAGAGAAGAAGTTGCAAATTCTTTTTTCCATTATGAAAGAAAAAAGATTCAACTCAAGTTCTATTTTCAACACTCCCTGTAGTAAATGATTCATCAGAAAGTTCTCCATCACTCAGTGTTGGTGAATGCAGGCATGTCACGCGCTCTCTTGAATCATCTGCTCCAACCTCCCTCCCCCATCAAATGGTCCATTTTAGTGCTATGAGATGTGTCTCCAAATGCATGCAAAGTTAGAATCAACAAACATGTCCTCAGAGTGAGTGGTCTTTAGGAACTGAATCTGCTGATTGAGTCAAAATTCTACAGCAAAAAACAATTGCCAAAAATGTAGCTTGCAGAACCTTTGGGGTGACTGGAATGATGAATCTTGTGACCGATTGTAGTAGGTCTGGACTTGCTGCTGCTCCTGCCACAGTGCCCCTGTTTTTTGGGTACAACCATCCTTCTGTCATCATCCTCACTGCTATTGTCTTTGTCCAGTTGCTCACTATCCTCTTCCTCTTCCTCCTTTGGCTCCCTCATTGTACGAAGCATTGACCTAGCTCTGCGGTGTTGTGAATTGAACAGACCTCGTATGGAGGACACAAACCGCTCGCCTGCCCTCTCGCTTTGGTGCCATCTAGCCCTCAAGAATTGCTCTCCAGGTGCTACATGACTGGAAGTTGTACTGTCGCTAGAGGAGTCACTATCTGGATACCCTTCATCTGTTTGCCCTGTGGCTGGCAACTTGTCCTTGAATTTTTTCCCCTGTGAGGTGAAACACAAACCTTGATGTTTGTTTCATCTTGTGTTTGATCCAAGGATGTCAGTCAAACAAAGAAAAGATGAACATGATGTCAGCTCTGAACTCAAAAATGCCTGATCAATCATGTGCAAAGAGGAGATGAATCCCTTAACAATACCTGCATGCCAGTCACAGACTTAAGAACACTCCATATAATGTGTTTTCTGACTTTGGAGAACAGGTGCTGCCAGCTGCCTGTGAAGGCAACTTGTGTGAAAGTGTCCATCAAAAGCCGCAACTCAGTTACTGCAAACCGAGAACCTTCGTATGTGACAAGGAGCTCAACCTACAGAGATGAGACCAAGAGAAAAGAAACAGCCATTTTTATTGCCATATAAAGTCAGGGATGCAGATGAAGGGACTGGTCAAAAGCAATCACATGAACACAAGACATTAGTGAAAATATGTTCCTCACATACTGCTCTCATTATTGTTTCTTTCATCAAATATTTCTCTTCATCAAATGGAAGAAACTTGCAAACCCTAAGCTGTCCCATCACCTGGCTGATTTTGATTTTGTGAAACTCAAGGTATGTGATTTTCTTTCCCAGCTCTTTCTTTTCCCCTAGCAGAAGTGATGCTCTGCTGCCTTTGATTTCTTTGATACTCTGTCGTTCCTTGTTCTTGACAGCATTACCATCCTCAAAACTTGTTGTGGGAAGATTTTCTGTGACAGGTAGCAGCACAGCAGGCATTGAGTCCTGAGGCTGTGGCATAGAAGTAGCTGAAGGCTTCCCCAAAACGTCCTCGCTATCCTCCGATTGACTAATCAGAGATTTCCATCGGGGCTCTGGAATGAGGGTATTGAGCCATCGATACTGTTGCATTCTAGATGCCTGCATTGCAAGTAAATGATATGAAAGCCATTTTAAAGCCAAATCCATTGATTTAGAAACAGCAAGCAAAAGAACAACCCTGGAAGTAGTTCAATGACTATCAATAACAAGTGTTGAGAAAACCAGGCCATGTTTCTTTTGGAAAGAAAGTGATGATGTGATGTGCTTTACCTCCAGGGCTTGAGCAGGCATCAGCAAGTCAATACGAGGGTGTTCGGAAGAAAGCCCAAAAAGAAGCGGGGACAGAATGGATCCAGAGGTTGATGAACTGGATTTACCGCTAGAGCCACTGCCATTGATCAAGTCAAGACCAGCCCGGCTGCCAAGCCATCTCCTTTGCTTCATTGCTACCATGGTGGACACCCTCCAAAGCTCCTAGTACCCACACTCTGTTACTCAATCAAATGCATTCAAACAGAAGAAATATACTTTCCAGAACTAATGATCTTGTGTACAAAGTGGGTGTCCAGAGGGATGTAGCTAGCTCTGTGGCAAATACTGTGAAACTGGAAAACATGGGATGGGATGAGTTCTGAAACACAAACGACCTTGAACAGGTCAGGATTGTAACCTGGCGTTTTGCATCTTGCTCATCCTCTGGGAAAAGATACTCCCACATCATAGTGTACAGGATCTCACTGAGGTGGATTTGTAGTGGGTATATGTCCACCTGAAACAGTGAATGTGCACAACACTTGTTTTACCTACCTGAACACCAAGTGGGCACAATTCGTTTTTAATGCTGGAGAAGGAAATAGCTTAGTATATTCCAGACATTTATTGTGAAGATAACTAGAATCAAAATGCGCTTATTGGATCTGAGATACACACATTACAATGACAACTTCCGGGCGACCCAAAATAGGAGTGTCTACATGAAGAAAAACTGCTGAGTCATTTGTGAAATGGAAAAGAAAATATGGGAGATTAAGAAAGATTATAAAACCTCAAAAAGCTCTAGAGGAGATTGACCTTCCTTCGGTGCACCCTGCCTTGCATCAATGCGAAGCATGACATTCCTGTTGCCAACAGCCTTGTTCAGATAAATTTGATTGCTCCCATGAGCTTACATATATTTCTAGGTGTTCAACTAGATGAGCTTGTTGGAGGAAGAATAGAGGAAAGAAGGTTAAGAACAGATGTTGATGCCAGATGCGTATGTAAGATGATAAGTAATGGGAAGACCTGCCCCATTCAGCAGGAGGATTCCAGGCACAAAGTACAGTGTTGGACTTGGCACCGTCCAAACCATTCTTCACAATGAATGACCTTACTGTGAACCTTGCCACTCCAATGTCTTCAAAGTCTCGATCAACATTCAATATCTGTCAAGCAACTCCACAGCTCTTTAGTGCATTCATCAACTGGGATTTCCTGAGTGAAATATGATCTACTCCAGCTATCTTGAATCTCATATGACGAAGACAGTATGCAGAAGAGATCCTGAGACAAACAAGTTTGGTGAAGTACCATCTTATTTATCTCAACTTCTGCAAATGATTTGCCTTCACATATCATGCTCCATACAATCTTGTCACAAGCCCAGGAAATTCGCATTGCTGCAGATGGGCTTCTATTTTGTTCTTTCACCATCAATTGTTGTTGCGCAGCACGCTGCAATGCAACTCTAAGTGCTAATTGGGCTGCCATCCTTGCCTTGCACTTGACTGCAAACTCAAGCTCCAACTTTGTTGCCTGCTCCAAACAGCCCATTCAACATCAAAAATCATAGTCTGTATCTTCGACATGGTGCAGCAACTGCTTGGACTGAAAGAGATATGGTTTACTGTGACATGGTGTTGATGAACCATGGTGTCTCAGATTGGCAGAGAGAATATGTTGCAACAAGTAGAGAGTTGGGTGTGAATATGTGTGCACCACGGTGGCTCTTGCACCAGAGATCATCCACAAAACTCCTTCCTGTACTGCAGGCACCTGAATCTCCTCCACATTCTCGTCCAAAGGTGAGTGATGTAGTGTTTGGAGGTCATGGATAAGAAGATGGCACTCTCGTTGGGCTTGCTCCAGTCTGATGCGTGCTAGCTCCACCTCCTCCACACCTTCTGGTACCATCTCATCAGACTCTTCCTTCATGCCTTCATCTTGGTGATCCCTATTTCTGCATGGTCCATCCCTCTATACCCCTATGAAACAAACCCAAACACTCATATGTCCTCCTCCCCTCCCTATTGTAACGAAGAAAATAGGCATCAGTTTCAATACATGTGCCAACAACAAAGTGATGTCAGAAGAAATGATGCAACTGTTGCCCACAATCTCAGCTTCAACATCAGTATGAATTTTCAGCTCACCGAGTAAGAGATAACCTTACTTTGGAAGTCTTGCAAGTAGGAGGTTGCTTATAACATCAACCATGATTTGGAACTGACGTGATGTCATTGTGGCTGTGATATTCGGACAGTTGAATGACAACACCTTCAGGGGCTTCACCTGCATTTTAGCAGATTACAGCAGTCATCACATTTGATATTTGCCAGCTTTCTGGGTTGCAGACTTCTCCAATCACTGTCACTATTGTCATGATCTTCTTGGGTTGTCCCAGGAGAAGAGCTCTCTCCTGGTACATTACTCCATGAATTGCTGGATTGAGATTGCACCCCACTGTGGTTACACTAGTTGTGTGTGACTGCAAACTACAATCTAGAAAAAAAATTGATGTATGTGCAACAAGTGTAGAAAAACTGCACCTTGCCATCACTAGTTCCACCTTTATGGCGGGTGTATTGCAAGTGTATGGTACAGGGAATGAAGACACGTTCTAACAAAGCTCCAGTTCGCTTCAATTTGGGTGCGCCTGTGGGTATTTTGGGCAACCACTGAAGACCAGCTCTCAGATCCACATCAGTTGGGGCTATGTGTGCCTGCACATGCTCCAACAACACAGAAAGCTCTCGCCTTTTCCAAGCAATCACTGGCAGTGCCCCAGCTGTTTGTGAGGTGACCCTGGCTGAACCTACCACCTGAGCTAGGACTTCAAACCCAACATTCAGCGTTGAATGAAAAGAGCGAGCCAACACTCGTGCACTTGCTGCTGCTAGCAAAAGGCGACCCTGCAACCAAAGCAGTGAGTCCCATGTTCAACCAGCAGATTTTTTTTGTTAGGCTCGCAAACATCCAAGACATGCAATAAAAAGGGGAAGGCATGCAATCACCTCCAGGGGTATGGTCTGCAGATGCACTTTGTATTACAGTCATCACTTGTTTTCCAGTTAGCCAGAGAGTGTGCCAGCAGAAGAAGGGAAATTGGGGAAAAAGTCAGAGACAGAGACAGAGAGAGAGACATGGCCTTCCTCAGAATGGAGATTGAATTGTGGCTGAATCACATGGACCATGAAGTGCATGGTGCCCTCTTCTTCCGCATCTTGCATCTGCTTGTCCTTGCCTGCAGCTGTATGCCCAATGTTCACATCCCCTTTAAACTGATATTGTTGATGAATTCTACAATGAAACTGATGTTCAGCTGGCATTGCGAGCCTTGACAGCAACTAATATTCTTCCCCAGACTTGATGCTCAGGATGCTTCAAGGAGAGCTGAAAATAACTTGCTGTACCTCAGACCTCTGCTAGTTCAACAATCTCTAGAGACACGTTACACACTTATGATCCATGTTTGCTGCCCCATCTTCCTCAAGATGAAATTGGCAGGGACAGGTCACACAGCTCATCCACAAGACATGGTTTCAAAGACAGATTTTCTGGTAGCTCAAATACTTACCAGAAGAGGTTGAAACTTTCCCCTTTGCCTGGAGGGATGGAGTTGAGGAGAAGGGTCTGCCTACACAAGAGGCAAGAGACAAAGAGTTCCTTTCTCCCTCTGATGATTCCTTGACTTGCTCCTCAGATTTTTGCTGTGTATCCACCATTTTACGTTGTGCAAATTGCCGTGCAGGAGAAGGCATTGGTGTTTCAAAAGCATGCGTGATATCCCCTACCCATGCCCATACAGCATTACGGTTTTCAATGGTCCAAAGCAGCTTGAGTCCATACAACGATACTCGCAAACAGTTGTCTGCCAGCATGACACTAAAGCTGTCATCAATGCCACTGCTAGCACCACTGTCATTCACCTTCTCTACATGGTGAAAGGATGTTCCAATTGACAGATGTGTTCTGGATCCCTCTTGCCAAAAGGACAGGCGTGCTGGGTCAGCTTTGGGTGCCTGCTTTCGGATTGTCAACCACTCTGTAGTCAGAAAAAACCCACGCTCAATCATGAGAGGATCCTGTGATGATCCATCATTCACTGCAGAATCTGGCAGTCCAAGCAGTTGCTTCACCTTGTCCAATTTGAGCATAGTCTCTGTTGCATCATCATTTTTGTTAGGCATGGGCCGAGGAGGTTGGTGTTCTGCCTTCAGCATGTGGATGTCCAGTGCCTGATGAACAAGCTCCATTGCGTCTCGGCTTGCTTCCTTACTATATCTTTCGAACCCACGACTGTAGCACATCTCATAGTTGAGCTCCTGCATTTCAAATGTCAATCCTTCTGCTGGATCATCCTCCAGACATGATGCATGCTTAATGTGTGCAGGTGTCAAGTGCACTTGTAACATGAACTCTGTAAGCAACTTGTCTAGTGACAGCTGACCAGAACGTGGGGACCTTGTAGTACCAAACCTTTTGAACTTTGAGAATGCCCGCAAGTACCTTGGTGCAAAGAAGTAGAGACTCCACCATTTGATTATCCATTTCAAATCGTGAGCTCCCAAGATCATGCTGGGGACTGGTCCTTGCAATTCAGCTGCTTTTCTGTTTGAAGGGAATGGAGCTGTTGAAACATGTGGAAGCACTTGAGGATTGTTGTCTGGAACGACCACCCGACTGTTTCCTCTTTGACCAGTCCCTTCTCCATTTAATCCAACTGAAGGCAGAAACTCTTCCCCCGATGCCTTGGCTACACTACTTCCCTTGAATGTATACTTAAATGCTAAGGAAAGAGATGTTGATCGGAAGGAGTCAAAGACTTTTGTGTGGATCTTGGTTGCATCTGGACATGCATGCAGATAATGATTCAGAGGACAATGAGATTCACAGTCCCAGTCGAGTGTGATCTCAAGATGGAAGATTGGTGATGTCAGAAGAATAGGTTGCTCCTCCTGACTGCTGGCAAGAGCTATGGGCATGACATTCTCCAGACTGGAAATGACCCAACTAAAGTCAACCCCATTGAAGACAACACACCCTGCAGACTGCAGGATCTCCATTCTGACAGCCATTAATTTCATCATATTCCTTGCCTCATATGGGTCTGTGGTGGCCAAGAACTTCCACTCAAAGTCATTGATGCACATGCTGTTCTTCCCATGCACAAAATAACGGAGGTCATCCCACCAAGCAAATTTCTGTCCCATATTGTTGACTTTGTTGCATGGGTGGCGGAGATCCCACTCATCAGTAGCCATCAGATCAACAGAATCTGGATTTTGGAATAAGGTTGATGATGATGGTGATGCAACAATGCTTTGATGAGAATGGACATCATACTTTGATGTAGATGCCATATTTTCACCAGTGGGCCAATCCTTTCTCCGCACACTCAGGTTGGATTTTTTTATAGCAATTGTGAAGGCGTAGCAGATGTCAGCAATGGCAGGTTCATAACCCACACCATAGCATACCTTTCCTGCTTCCAATACAATGGGCAGCTCTGAGTACAATTTCAAGGGAGGAATAGATCCACTTATTGGTCGGTTGATTACAACTTTCCGCCACCGACCCAGGTACACATCTTGTGTTCTCTGTGGAGTAAGAAGTGTTGCCTGTCACCGGGAAAAAAATGCAAGTGGTGGGTTAGAGACTGATAGTTGCCGATAGTTGCAGATAAGGATTCAGACCCTTATTCTGAAGACAAAAGGAAGTGGAGGGAGGATCCAGAGTTTGGGATGGGAAGCATACCTGCTGAGCAAGGATCACAATTCCAGTGCAATCGGCACGCAGTGCTGAAAGAATAGGGGATGAATAATCACGAATCTGTACAGAAATATGTGAGGCATGCGCCCACACATTCCTACCCATCACTCTTGAGAAGGGTACCTGGGCATCTGGGCCAACACAGTCAAGCCTGTGTATTATGTCAATCATACCTTCTCGACCTCCTTCGATCTGTGTGAAAAACACCTCCAGTCTAGCAGCTTGGACTGATGCTAATGACTGTCGCATGCTGCTGGGTTTGAAGCCTGCCTGAAAACCGACACCACTAATCCCTGACACTTCAGCATCTGACAGCTTCTCGCAGGCCTTGTGGTATGCATTGAATGTCCTCCAGTGGAGTCGTTCCCATTCTTTTTTCACAGTAACTGGGTCCAGCAGATCAGTTTCGATAAGCTTGTGAAGCCCATTTCTCTCCTCAATTTCTACTACCTCCGTGTGTGCATGCCAGCTTCCATTCTTGTTCTGCTCAATCAGTACTTCATTTTCAAGTAGTTGCTCCCTAGCAATGAGTTCACAGACCTTGTCACCCAGAAGGTGATGATGCAGATCAAACCATGCCTGACAGGGTTCCTCTTCAATATCCGCAACAAATCCACTACTCACAAATGTCAGTTTCCTAAACCAGAGAGACATTGTCTTCTTGATCTGCATATCATCCTCCTCACTCTTTTTCTGCACCTGTAAACTGAACCTTCTCCTCTGCCCAGCCAGGGCCAACTGCAGAACCTTCCACATGTCCTCAATTGCATCTTCTATGGCTCTTAAGGGTATCCTGAAAGGCATAGTGATGCGCATATTTCTGCTGTGGATGATGTGGTCCCACATGCTGAAATCTGTAACACGAGCATGTTCCCCCTTTGGGTGGTCATCGTTTACACAACTCCTAGACATCTGCAGCTGTTCACTCCTCAAAACGATTGCATGATTCAAACTCAGCTGCAGTCCTTCGAGGAGCAACCCAATCTCCACATCCTCTGAGAACATGGAGTGAACATGGATTTCCAAGTCCACTCCATCTGCCACCTCCGCATTGAAATCCAAGCCTTCCACATCAAGAGCTACTGTAAACTGTCCTAAGCTCCACTTGCCTTTGTGATTGTTCTCAAGCTCCTCTTCTCGATTGCCATCAGGGTCAAACGGAAGAAGCAATGATCTAAGTTGATACAACATGGCTTTTACTTGTAAAAGTGCCTCGTGGAAGAACAGGTGCAAGTCTGGCTCCCAGCGTACTTTTGCATCAGTCACACTAACAAAGGCACAGCTTCCTGTCCCAAGCATGTCGACAACAGACGCTTGATAGATTCCACTCATATGAAGGACATGGAGTGCTGCCACTTCACCCACGATTGTATCTCCAAAGTTCAATTCCTGGTAGAGAAAGTGCCCTTCCTCAAGGGTTGCTTGGACATGTCTTTGATTACAGACAAAGAATACGTAGAGATGTGAAACATCAGCTATGGCCTTATATTTAGTTCTGATTCTGTTGCACTCTGCCATGTGGATACTGGCTGTATTTGTGCCACCTCCCATATGGCCCATATGGGTAACAGTCACCTCTGCAGTATCTTGACTCCTGAAATGAACTGTCTTTGGATCTGGAACCATATTATCATCATCCTTTTGTAATGGTCCAATCATCTGGAAACAGATGCCTGCAAGAAGGAGTTCAACACTCCTGATCCATGGCATCATGCTGCTGCTGCTGCTGCTTCCTTTTGCCAGCTTGCCACTACCGAATCTCTCCACAGCTAAGGCCTTCAAGTACATATTCATTGCAATGGCATTGAAAAGAATTGAATGCAAATGGGATAGATTACAGTACACCTGGCTGCTTGTGGCTTCAATATGAAGTAATCCGATCTTCTGAGTCATCTGATCAGCTGTCAGTTCAAAGGCAGCAAGCCCCCATTGCAACATAAAGCATGGTACTTGAATTAAGGGGCCTCCAAAAGAATCTCCTCCAGCAGGAAAATCTTCAACAATACCTTGATCCACTGCATCTGCCAATATTACTTGAAAACTCCCAAGTTCTGCATGGAGTGATGAGTTGCACTGAGGCCCCATCGTTACAAAGAGGTATGACATTTGTGATTTGACCTGTTTCAAAGCCATCCAGCTCAAAGTTCATCATTGCCTGGAGCTCCACCTCACAGTGATCAAAGAAAAGAAAGTGTGAAGAGCAAAACACATGGACATGCAAACAAGAAAAAATCAAACACATCTTCCTTCAGACAAGGAGGTGAATAGCAAGATGTCAGATTGCAAGCCTTCAATGAGAGGAGACATGGGAGATGGCAATCTACATGGTAGATGGACAAGCCATCAAGGCTAAGAGCAATAATTGTCAAGTCTGGTGCTGCAAGAGTGCAAACCCAACACCAATTGTTCACCCATGTTCTCGTTGGTTTGGGGGCTCCATGCACAGCAATGGACTCTCCATGCTCATCAGCCTCGGGAGCAAGTTTCTTCAAGATACGCAACATAAATTTTACCCAACAATTCAAACTACTTGTCAGCAAGTTGCAACAGGTGCTCACAAACTTGACATCGATCTTGGCTTGGACTGGTTTCTTGACCTGCCAATGAAGAAAAAGAAGAAGAAGAAGAAGATGCTATTTATTCCACCCTTGGCTAACCAGTTTCAGACATTGCAAAACAATGCAGCATTTCACCAGATCTTGTTCACACCCATCATTTGGAATATATATTTCTGTCTTTGGATTGTACTGTGCTTTTCCTGCATCACATCCAGGATGCAACAAGCTGCCAAAAAAAGATGCACAGCTATATGGGTACTTGCAGTGATGCACACATGCCATTTTTTGAACAATCTAGCACATGCACAACACAACATCCAGCAGAAGTTTGTATGAGGGATACCTTGATCGGAAGCTCAAGGGTGGCCACTACAGCCACCTTCAAAATCTCCAGCACATACCGATTGGTCTCCCTTAGCACCTACGCCACAGACTTTTGAGTATAAATGACACTTTCTTGTGTAAAAGAGCCAACCAACCTCACCACCAGTATGCACTTCTGCAATTGAAACCCACAAATGATCTAGAGGTCAGAGGGCATCATTTTCTTACTGAACTAGTTCATGGACCTCTCTCTCTCTCTTGAGCAAAACAACAAAAGAAAGAGGATGGATCCCCAAGTGCAAAAATTCATACCAAGATTTCATCACAGCTCATATGAATGTCCAGCAAAGTTAACTGGTTGCTTGCAGCAATGGTCTCATAGCCATGTGACTTGCGACCCAGCAGCTGAATGCCTCGCACTTGATTCTCCATCACTCCATCCTTGTAACTGCACTTCACACTCAGCTTCCCCAGATTGAAGCCAAGCTTCCCATCCATCGACTTTTCATGTCAGCACCCTGTGTACGAGCCTGCCCTTATTTGCAAGGAATTAGTTTCATTTCTGTTCTTGAGAACACTTTTGTAAATGGAGCAAAAAGTATTATCACCACTAAAATCAGGTAAAAGAGGAGAAGAAAGATATGCTCCATCTATTTGCACACAAAATTGCCTTATATCTAGACACACCTTTTCGGGAAGCTTGATAGCACGAATGCAATCTGCATTCCCTTCCTGATCATGTGAGCATGTGGGTGCTGGCTGATTTTCGTAAACAGGAACATTGTTGCTACTGAAAGCTGTCGTGCTTGTTGGAATGCATGAGGACTTTTGAGCTCCAACCAAACCACTTTCTCCAAGTAACAACTGCTCATTCAGCTCCAAAAAGACATCCCCACAATTCAATTGCACTTGTTGAATTACCACTCCATGTTCTCTGCCAGCTCTTCCATCCAAACCCATACAACAAAAGTTACCAAAATAGAGAAGAGGAATGGCACCTGTCACAATCTGCCAACCAAGAGTGTCTGTGGGTGTCAGATCCTTTGGTTTTTGAGAGGGTAGGTAGGCCACTGTCTCTACTGATTTGAACCCACATAATCCACTTGCAACATTACCTTGAACCGTAGCCATTAGGTCACTCATTTGAACATTATCAAGAGAAATGTATCTGTGAGATTGTGGAGAAGATTCCACAAAAAACCACTTTGAAGATATTCTTTCTTATCAGCTCCAGCGACCAGAATCTGGTATAAAGTTGTGAGTTTGAAACTGTGATAGACAGCTCTTGTCCAATGTAAACTGAGGAAAGGTTTTTTTGCAGTAGTACCTGTCATGGTCATCGACATAGCAAGTGGTTGAGAGGTGGTCCAGCAAGAAACACACAAAGTATGTGCTTTCAGGAACTATCTCTGGTGCAGGCAGCTGCAATGTTCTTGTCCCTGTGAATATGCGCTGGAACTTAGAGATGCTTGAATCCTCAACCAGGCTTTGCTTCTCCCCCACATAGATGGTGCACAGCTGGATCAGCAGCTTGGTCCATACAGAGTTCAAGGCACCAGGCTCCCTGTGCACATGAAATTCTAGCAGCTTGATCTCCATTGATATCTTTGGCATCTGCACTCTCCCCACTCTCCTTACTTCAGGGCACTCAAATAATAGGAAGAAAAATCACACTGCAAATTCTCACCTCATTTCTCCAGTAAAGCCAGCAGGGAGACCTAGCATACAGGACCACACACAAGGAAAAAGCAACAACTGAGAAGAGGGTTTTTACAGGAGGGAAAAAGAATGAAACCTCAATGTACTTCAGCACCAATTCCGATATGGAGAAGTCAAAGTACTTGGCAATTTTGGTCAAGATCACCCAACGTCTATGAGAAGAGCTACTTGAATTCGTGTGTGTCATGTGTAGGTCATGCTCATCATCCAATCTGCCTTGATGCTTCAGTCCCCTGAAAAGCACCTCCAAATGAGAGATTAGCAGCTGCCGCTTGTGATCTTGCAGTGTTGTCCCATCTGTTGTTGGCCTGCTGGGGGCTGCTGCAACAATTTTGACACCTCCAATCACCACTGCTGCAATCCAACCCTATTCCATTGCATGAATACATCCCATGAGCACCTGAGAGCTTCAATTCCTCTTCATCTCATGCCCCTGAAAAAATTAATAAACAGCATTTGGGGGGAAAAAAAAAGGAAAAAAAAGAACACAACCAGAAGCAATTTTACCTTGGGAAACTGAATTGAGACATTTGTGAGATGGTAGAGTCCTGCCAATTGGAAGCTGATTGCCGAACCAATCAGTCTACCCACTAACCATGATAGCAATCGCACACCAATCCTGTGAAGCAATCCATATTTTGAGAATGCAATCAATATCACAGAGCTTCTTCAAAGTATGAACATCATTATCAAACCTCATTCTTGCAAAACTCTGATGAGCGGTCTGAAAACCCAGCTCACCAACTCAACATGGAGACAAATATCATCATCACTTTGCAAAGCTGCTGGTGCAGCAGCAGGCCTCTAACACATCACTGGACTATCATCAATCACATGTAGAAATTCATCTACCAAAACATGAGCAACCCCCTTCAAGTGCTCAACTTTCAATTGAATCAATTTTTGCTTGTCACAACATGCAATCAAAGCAACCCAATTGCATCAATTTTTGCTCGTCACAACATGCAATCAAAGAAACCCAATTGCATCAATAAATTTTGCTTGTCACAACATGCAATTAAAGAAACCCAATTGTATCAATTTTTCCTTGTCACAACATGCAATCAAAGAAACCCAATTTGCATCCCAAAGGACTCTGAGGATCCCTTATTGAACCTCTTGGGAAGAATTACTATCCTCAAATCTTTCCAAAAAATTAGGGTTTCATTTGTTGCTATCTCTCTCTCTCTCTCTCTAGTGTGTATGTGACTTCCCCTTCTCCAAACAAAACTTTGTGGGTTTAGGAATGAGAGAGATGAAGTTAATGTTGGGTGCAGGACTTACTTGAAAATCACCCATCCAACGAATGCCACCACAAGGAACAAACACAAGACATTGTCCAGTTTGAACTCCATTTACTCCATCTTAGAGCAAGATTTCATGTCAACATGATTCACCATTACAAAGTGCACAATCATCATCATCATTCATCATCATTATCACCATCACCACCACTAACACCACTCCAAGGCTTCAACAAAAAAAACAATGCACCAATGCACCAACAACATTCCAGCAAGAGAATCCATGGCACCCACATTGTTTTCCATCACCACCTCACCCACAAGACTCTTCTTTGAAGCTACTGCTGCAAAGAAACTGTTTGTTGTTGCAACTGTGGTGGTGGGTTTGTTAGAGAGAGAGAGAGAGAGAGAGAGTGAGTAGGGAACCATGATGTACCTAGTTTTTAATTTGGTCCCACATTTTGAGGAATGTTCACCAATGTGTTACCTACTCTGAACTCTCTGTGAGTTCATTTTTTTGGTGTGTTTCCTTTTGTGGGAACTTCATGCAACATTTCCTATTTGAGCTGTTGCTGGTTTGAGTTTTTGCCATAAGGGCCAGAACTTGGGGTCCCTTTTTTGGCAATTCTGTGATGTAGCCATGCTGGCAATCATCCAGAAGAGAATTAGCCAAATTTGGCTACAGGTCTTAGAGGAAAAGTAGAAAACAAATTAAGAATCTTGCTAGGTGTATTTTGGTGACCTGCTTGAAGGTATTATTGTCTTAATACTACATTCACACTTGCTGATAGTGGCAGTGGTAGTGCATTGATTGACAAACTCAGTTCATACATGCACACATGGTGAAAATAAGTAGCTCACATGGCATGCCTACGTGGCATTTGTAAATAGGGCTTAATTCTAGTGTTAGGGCTAGTTATAGATCTTCAAAAAATGAAGATTTTAGGCTTTATCGTTGGCAATAAGCTATCAACTTGAAAACTAGGCACTTAAATTACTAATCTCTAGAAGTTTCGACATCCATTTGTTTTTGCATCCTTGCAAGAAGCTAAAGGCCAATCTTTGCAACACCATTGCTCACATCTTCAAAAGCTTGCTTGAATGCCATAATAGCGCTAGCACAATGGGGCCATCACTTGAGTGGCGTCGATGAACTTGAATGATGTTGGCAAACTATTTGAAGAGGGATTGTGAGAGCCATTTGCAACAATTTGAAGAGAGATTGTGAGCACTCATCTTTTAGCATAGCATAAATCCATCCTACAAAAACACATAATGTATCAATTTAGTCATGAGCAATTCAATGCAATCTACAGGGAACAATTCAATAACAACAATCGCCAACAATGGAGGTAGTGGTCCATCCAAAATAGGATTCAAGTTGTCAAAGGCAAGGAAATTGGGATCATAACAAGGTCATGGCTCTCATAAAATGCGAACATGTTGAACATGCAGTTTAAAAGGAATTACAAGATCCTCATGCACATATGGTGCATGTTGCATAGCAATGGAGTAAGATCATGGAGGAGCTTCAGAAAATTATTCAATTCAAAGTGCCAAGAAACAAGAAAATGTGCAAAGACAAATGGAATGGATTAAACTATGACTACAAGAAACTCTTAGATTATCATAAAGGAATAGGACATCACAATTCTTTCTTGGATTTGTTTACAAAAGAGCGCAACCAACAACACTTACTTCAAGCATTCAATAAGGAGTGTTATGAAACAATTGAAACATTCCAAGGTGAGCGCATAATCAATGCACTTGTTTATGTGCAAGATTTGCAAGCAAAAGGGGATGCAAATTACATTCCACAAGTACTTGAAGGTGACAATAGGAAGACCAAGACTTTATAGACCCTACATGTACCTTCATGCAAGTCTTTCTTGAAAAAAACTTCTTACCAAATTCTTAGTAACATTCACTAAAACAGCAATCCAATTCCCAACATCAACCACAAGTAAATTTTGTGAACCTTGATGATCTCCTTGGTAGTCTTCAAGCTCATCCTGTTTTTGTGAATTTTTCCAACACCTAGACAACATCTATCGTCCCCTTGCCTGCACATGCACAACACCCAACTATTCTAACTGCACCTAAAAACACATGAGTCAAGCGCAAATGAACAAATGTTTTTTCCTCGATGATTCAAGCCACAAACCAAAACAACAAAATGTTCATTGAAACCATGGATTGAATCAATCAAACATAGATGGAGATTGAAGAGCGTCGTACCTTGGTCTAAGAACACACCATTAAAAATTAGTTGGACTACCTCAAGCGCAAAAACAAAAAGATACAAAAGACAAATAAAGACATGGTGATTGTCCTCTCCAACCTTACCAGTGCCATGTGCCATGCTTTCATCCATGACAAATCCCTACTACCATCAACTTTGTCTTTTTCTTCAAATTCATCAAAAAAACACACACACAACTTGGTGATGAAAATGTGATTATGGATGATAGCTAGGAATGTTAGTCACCTCAAATTTGATGCATGATTTGATCCTAAACATAACAATTAATTTGGCAATGTTCAAAGGCCTTCCATGGATCAACCTTATTGTCTTCAAATGCAAAATAAAATGAAAGTATCAATGTTCATTTCTAAAAATGCATCATGTCATTTTGAATGAATTGAAATCAAAATGAAAGCTATGTCAATATTCTTTCCTAAAAATGCATCATGTCATTATGAATGAATTGAAATCAAAATAAAAGTTGTGTCAATGTTTTTTCTACAATTACAGATTTAGATTATCCATCAACAAACCAATTTATCAATGTTCAAAGTATATTTTTCACAAACTGACCTTCCTTTTTTGCAAATGCAAACCCAAAATGAAATCATCTCCTTTGTTTATTTCCCAAGTACTACTCAAGCATGGATCTTTGCTCTACCCTTGACATTTCAATACCTTGTAATTCCATGTCAACCTAAGTGTTATCTAGATTTTCTGTTGTACCAAGATCATATCCTCCTTTTTTTTGAACATGAAAATTTCATCTATTAACAACATTTTCCAACTTTAGATAAATAAAAAATTCGTCCATGTCAAAATCCTTCCCATCAATTATCATATTGTAAATAATGCAACAACAAACTACAACAACAAGTATAAAAAGGACATGCAAGTTTGTTTTCAAAATCAATTCTCTAAATGTTTTCTTCAAAATGCCAAAGGAATTTTCCACAACACTCCTACCTCAACATAATTGTTTGTTGAAAAGCATTTGAAGTACCATAAGGCAAGAATTTCCCAACAATGTTAACGAATGAATAATAAGTGGCAAACGATGAATGGGTGAAAGGGTTCAAATGAACAACAAAAAAAATTTATAACATATTCCATGCCACATTATCAAATATTTTACAAATATTCTCATGCCACATGGATTCATTTTTTGTGATGTGGTAAAATATTCCTTGTTGATGTGCAAAATATTTTGTCACATGGACAAAGGTCCGACGTGAAAATACAAACTATTTTTTTGCACAAGAACACATGTTGGGTTTTGCGACTTACTTTATGACTATCTATTAATTAAAAAGGACATTTGCAACTAATGATTATTGAGTAGCTAAACCCATGTCATTTCACCCATTTATTTGTTAAAGGACATATATTTACAAAGCCCTATCGTTTTATCAATTAAGATTTAATTTTTTTTTATAATATTGAAATTTCATGTCATCATTGACCTTGGTTTGTCATGTCAACCTAATCATTTTACTCAACTAAAAATTACAAAAAACACTTTGATAGATATATGACATGTGTCAAAAATCTATAAACACATTTTCAATTGTAAGACATCATACATGAGTAAAAGTCCACTTAGTTTAGCCTAGGTAACCTAGGTAGCTAGCCTAGCCAAAAGTCTACTTAGCCTAGCTTAACTTAGTTAGCCTAAGCTACCTAACTTAGGTTAGGTGGCCTAGGTTAAAAACAAAATTCAGCCTCCTAGCCTAGGTAGCCTAAACTAGGTTAAGTCATAAGTTACAAGAATAAGGACTTTAACCTTTTACCTTCACTTTGGGGTTCAAGTCTTCGTCTATTGTATTACCACATTTTTTATATTATATTTATTAAACATAAAATAATAAATATCAAAAATCTTAACCTCAAATTAAATGAAGCCACCTTAGGTTTACATACGTCAACCTACCTACTACCTACCAACCTAACCTAGGTTAACCTAGGCCTCCTTAGGTTGACTTAGGATGAGTTAAGTCAACCTATACTACTTACAAGCCTAACATAGTTTCACCCAAAGTTCTTTATGCTAAAAATAAATTAACCTAGTCTAGCCCAGCTAAGACTATTTAAGCCTTAGGCTAAACTTAAATTAAGTTAAAGTAGACATAGCTAGGTTGGACCTAAACTAAATTAGGTTAAACCTAGGCTAATTTAAAATAGACCTAGGTTAAACTAGGTTAATCTAGGTTAGACATAAACTAAGTTAGTCTAAACATGGCTAAACACAACTACTTTAAATAATTTTGGTTAAAAACAATCACCTAGGCTAAACATGGCTAAACAAACATAAATATGGTCAAACATAATTATTTAAACTAAACATGGCTAAACACAATTCCTTCAACTAAACATGGTTAAACACAATTATTTTGGCTAAACTTAATTAATTATGATTAAACAATTTATAAAAAAATTATTTAAATTAAACATAGCTAAAATAACATAAATGAAACTAAACACACTTACTTTGGCTAATCATGGTTAAACATTGCTAAGTATATTTAAACACAATTATTTAGGCTAAACATGGTTGAAAATTGTTAATGTATAACTAAATTAATAAAATTTATAGTTAAAATAATAATATAGGTTAAACATGGTTAAATTAACATAAATGAAACTAAACATAATTTCTATGCCAAACATGGTTAAACAATGATAAATTAAGCTAAATTTGGAAAATTTAAGATAAAATTCACTTATTGAAATAATACATGGTTAACTTTGGTTAAATTGTGATAAAATTATAAATTAAACTAGGTTATTTAAACTAAACTTGGTTAATAAAATGATTGGTCCTTGTGATTGTAATTTTTTTTAGTTATTTTTATTAATTGCATGAATTATAAGGTTAACTATTAGTTGTTTAAAATTTGCTTAGTCATTTCCTTAATTGTGTTGAGCATTGTATTTGCATAGGACAAATCATAAAAAACATGTTTTGGCATTATGAACATTTTTGACCAATTAATAAATATAATTTTATTAAAATTAGTGTCATGAGTCATTAAGTTAACTACGAATTGCTAAAAACATTTTTAATTGTTTTCTTATTTGTGTTGGACATTATAGTTAAATAAGACAAGTTGTAAAATACACGTTTTGGCATTATGAACATTTTTGACTAATTAAAAAATGTAATTTTATTGAAATTAATGTTATAAATCACTAGGTCGATTAATTACTAGTTATTAAAGACATTCTTAATCATTTCTTTAGTTGTGCTAGACATCTTAATTGCATAAAACAAGTTGTAAAAAACATGTTTTGGCATTATGAACATTTTTTACCAATCAATAAATGCAATTTTATTGAAATTAGTGTCATGAATCATGAAATTGACTACTAGTTGTAACACTTTGTTGACACATGGAATGCCACATCATCATCATTAGAATGAGTCGTTATTAGTTACTATTAGTTGTAAAAGTAAATGATATTTTTTAGTTTCAAATTTTAAATCATTCAAATATATTAATATAAATTTAAAAATAATAATATATTTATCCCAAAATTGGACAAGTTATCATATTGATTATAATTGCAAAATCATGATACCATGTGGCATCTTAATGTCCTTTGCACCTACATAATAATTTTTGTGACCAAATAGTTATAAACATAATTTTTAAAAAATAGTCATTTTTTTAACCAGTCACAAAACCCAAGATGTGTTGTGTTGTGGTTATATTTATTTGTTCCAATAAACATATTGAAAGATTTGTGGCTAGAGAATATGTTATAGGTTTGTCCATACCTTGGAGGCTAAACATCTACATGGGGCAAAACACTTGTAAGGTTGAATAATTTATTAGCTTTTCAATTGTTGGTGCGTTGTGTTAATTTGAACATTGAAGGCCTTCTCACCTTTTTGCCACAACAAGACATAAGCCAATTACTTGCATCTACAAGTTTCACAAGATTTTATGTGCATGTGGCACGTAACAATTGCTTATAGTAAAAACCTCACCTCTAAATAGATTCTGAGGGTTGTTCTTACATTCGAAATTAAAGAAAAACCCAACCTCTTCCAAATGTGATACCTCATTATGGTAAGGTTGACATTATGTTGAACTAGCCATAAAATTGAAATTTGTGGCCTAACAATTACAAACTTTCATACAAACCAACCCACACAATGGCTTAAGTCATTAAACAAAACCATTGTTTATTGTGCTCTAGGACCACAATTCAAAATTGAACCCAAAAATCAGAATAACATCAAGTTGGAATCCCAATTGTCATTTTGTGTGTATTGATCTTGTTATGCACTTAACATCTGTATTTATTTGTAATGTAAAACGTTTCAATCCAAAACTAAGAAGGCACTGATTAATATGTCACATGCCATCACCACATATAATGTAGATTGTTTAAAAAAATGAACATAGTTGTCACATGTCATTATGTACAAAGAAATGTTGAATTTTTTTACTATTATAATTAGATGTTTTGCATAGTTTCAACAATGTTGCAAGTTGGCATGTCTACCCATGTGATGTTGTTAGGGTTCTACATATACACCAATTACTAAGCTCATGAACTCTAGTTTCACATGTAGTCTTGAACAAGAACCACCAACAACAAATTGTCACATATCGAATGTTCGCTTCTTTTAAGGACTTGACAATTATGTAATTGCAATAAAGGGCCTTATGTTGATCTTGTAGCTTAGGTTTGATTAATTGTTTAGTATGCCTATCAAGTGATTGAGTTTGGTGGAACAAACATGTCTGATTTTTGTCAACCATCTTGACATTCACGTCCTTAGAACCGTAAATGATTTTAATAACATTCCAATTTGCTTATGCATTGTCCACAATGAATCCTTTGAAGTTTGGTTTACGATATTAATGTTTGACCATTTTTTCGTTGAACTTTGTCCACATGATTTATTGTGTTTTGATGTATTCAAATTGCATGTCGCAAATTACAATGGTCATGACTTTGTAATATGTTACATCATATACATGGCAAACCATTGTTATTTAACCAATGACGCTTTTGACATGGTCAAATACGATCCAAAAATTCTTTGAATTTCCCCTCGGTTACATTCGTGCAACCAAGTTCACTCCATTGCTAACCCTATCAAACAACATCTTTAAGAAGAATACTTTCTAACCTAATAAATGCCATGGAAAACAACATTTATGGATGTAGTCATAACAACATTTGGACTTCAATTCAAGGATGTTGTTATTGTAGCCACCCCCAAGACAATGTTTGAATGAAACAATAAGTTATGAACACTTAAAAAACTCAATTCAACAAACTTGTCTTGGATTTGTTCCAATTTTTCACTTTTCAAAAATGATTAATTGAATGCAAACATGACAACATGTGGCGACTAAGAAACCTAATATTAGTGCAAACACTATCGCCAATATTTAATGCTAATCAAAAAGTAAACAACAGATGGAATGGTGTATTCCATCCTATAGGTCTTGTTTTTCAAGAATATCCCAATATTCTTATAAAAAGTTGGTTATATCCATTAGATATTTAGATTCCACTTGAGCATTATGATTTAAATTCAAATTTTGGTTTGCATTGAGATCCAATATTGTCATTTTATACAAAAGATAAATAAATACATAGTTTTTTTCCCAAGCAAGTTTTTCTTGATTCTTACGTTAATATTATGGAAGGCAAACAACAATTCTAAACAAACTTTAGCGAAATTGCATGCAATCCTTTTAGGTCATTGGAAAATGATGCAAACTTTGAAACATTTAAACAAGAAACATTAACATGTTTTACCTTGAGCATAAGATAATGTAAATACTTATAAGATTACAGGGTGAATGAATCATTTCTTATATGTAGAAAGCTAATGTAAGGCACGAGCAAGCTCTTTGGAAAGTAAAAAGAAGAAGAAGGCAAAATTAGATGCACATAAAGGTTGCTAGAAGTCAATTACAATGGGGCAAAAAAAGACCAAAGGATGCTTTCTCAAGATTTCAAAACAATATGTGATAAAACTTTATATTAGGAAAGATTGTTGACCATAAAAAAAAGAATAATTTTCAATGTAATTGTTCTATGTTTTTTCATTTTTAATGGAGTTAACTTAGGTGACTACATTTTTGAAGGAAACGAATGAATGGATTAGAGGAGACGAACTTGATATGCATAAACAAAGGCAAGCAAGTGATAAGGTATGGATTTTTGTAGAATAAGATAAAGCTCAAAATGTTTTCGGACTCAAAACTTTGATTTACAATATGTTCTTTCATTTCTAAAATCACACAATTAAAAAAGAAAAAGTTAGGAATTACTTCGAGGATGGTGAATGTATGAAAACTGGAATCAATTTACAATTGTTGGAGAAAACTTTTCTTGGATTTACAACATTGGCACTTGTTTTTTTTAATACAAGGTTTCAAGAAATGGATCTTTCTAAGACTAGCGGATGAAGAAGTAAACACAAAGTTCAATGCAACTAACATTCAATATGGATTTTTAGGGTTTCAATCCATAATGTGTGAATAACTTTTACAGTTTTAGAGTATACGTGCAATGTTTGTGGGGTTCATTCATTTGCATTGTGAAGTTGTGTATGTGGGAAGAAGAAATCAAGGATATTTCAAGAATGCCTGAGACCATCAAAAAACAAACCATCAACTTGTAGGTATGTGTTTCAGACCTTTTTATTATTTGTGTTTTTTAGAGAAAAGAAAAATCAAGTTTGAACTTAAATTTTTAAAAGTTAATGAGATATTCTCACTGTCGAAAATAGTTGCAAAACTTCCAAAAATCCAAGTTCAAACTTAGATTTTTTAAATTATTGAGTTACTTTTGGGGCCAAGAATAGTTTGGCCATGACTATTTTGAACCCAAGCTTGAGCTCATGTCCTAGATTAGACTCGAAAAGTTCTATTTATTTATTTATTTATTTACACCCGCTAAGCTATTATTAGTGTTGAAAGTAGCTCAATTAAGGCCATTTTGGACATGAACTACTCTTGGTGCCAAAAGTAGCTCGGCCATGGGCATTTTGAAGCTCAGGTTCTTTGTTTTATTTGGAACCTGAATTAAAACTTGGATTATTTTTTCTTGTTTTTTAAAAATTTTATAACCTCCAAGCTATTTTCAACGCCAATAGTAGTTCAAGAATGATGGATTTGAATCCTAACCTTGGGTACAATTTAAGACCCAAGTTCAAACTTGGGGATTTTTTTTTTTTTTTTTGAAACTTGAGCTTGAACTTGGGTTTCGTATGCCCTCCAAGCTACTATCAATGTCAAAAGTAGTTTGATTTGAGAGGATTTTAGCCCAAGCATGAGTTTAGGTCAAAATTTGATCAAAATTGATTCTTTAATGTTTTTTTAGATTCCAAAGCAAAAGTTTTTGAACTTGGAATGCTTTTTATAATGTGAAACTAAGTCAAATTTGTAAATTTGGTTTTTTGAATTAATCAATGTCTCTTCATCATATTGGTCCCTTTGTTTGCCATTTCATGTTACATGGGGAAATGCATGGAGATTTTCCCATTGGACATCCTATTTGCCCATTCATACTATATCACATTTCATATTCGTCATGTCTTTTTAAAACCTTGAAGAATTTTTTTGAAAAAAAAAATCCCTTAAAATGTTTGAAAGATGATTACACTTAAGCCAATGCTTAAAGCTATGGTGCAAGAAATATTGAATATTGAACAATATTGTCAAAGAAAGTTTTATAAAATCAAAACTAATTTTTTCAAAAGAAATTGGGGCACATTCTTAATGTTATGTGATGAGTTTAGAATTGGGCACACTAATATATGTTGAAGGAACATACAAATGCCATATGTGGGCTAATCATTGTGGTTAGTTCGAACTAGAAGCAATAGTTTTTTTTTTTTCAATGTCTTTTGACACCTATGGCATCATCATGTGCAAATTTGAAAAAATTGGGACCATTTTTACACTCTTTTAACATTCACTTCACCTAAAATTTGTGGTACATGCCATTTTATTGGAAGTGTTAGAATTGATTGACAAATTTCAGATTTTTTAATAACTTTTAATGTCATTTGAAAAATTGGGAGTTGAATGTGTCTTAATGTGTTTAGCACACTCAAGTGCAATTTTGGAGAGGCAAAATGATGTTCAATTGAATATGTAGTCTCGTAATGACTAATTACAAGGACCGTAGTGCCTCCTTCAAGGTTTTTGGTATGATGAAATCGTTGCAAGTTCTTGACTAGGATTGAAATCTAATTTGGGCTTAAATTGCAATAAATGACATCTTTGATTATTTTATGTAGTTTAGAAATTCAGAAGTTGTTTTATGTAAAGAATAAGTTTATTTATTTGTCATCTTGAAAAACACTATCAATAAATAGGTCATTAAATTGTCATTATATTTATGATCATACCTTTTTACAATTATATGCATAGACATTCATTTGGTGTAATCTAACCATGTCAACATAGTCATCAATATCTAACAAAAGCAAAATGTCTTGATTAATTGATGATGTGATCATGTGGGTCATGAAGGAATTGAACCTTCATTGCCACAATTTGCAAACTAACTTGTTAATCATATGTCGACCACAATTTCAACTTGTTGCAAATAATGTAATATCATGAATATAAAGATTTCTATTTTCAAAATTCACTTGCTATGACATAATTATGTTATCTCACAACTTCATAAAGAAATTTATTTCATGGGTCTAATTACATAATCATAACCTATGTACTTTCATAAGTATTTAAAAATTCATAATGACATTTAACTTTTAAATGTTTAAAAATAAAATGTGCATAAATTATTCTAATTAAAAATTTTCATTTCAAAAATGAAAATGTCATTTTAAACTTTTCATTTGGGCCATAAATTCATATATACATATAATTATAATGTAAGAAATTAAATTAATTAAAAATATATCTTTTAAAATAATAATTATGTTTTAAATTTAAATAATGTAATTATGAAATTTCATGATAATGATTAAACAAATTAAAGCATAATTTAATTGAAATATCCAATCTAACAACACAGTTATCATTTTTAGTACACTTCATGGTTATAAATATTTTGAAACATCCTTTAGGCCTCAAATGTGCCCTCTCTACGGCATTTTGCATTTTAAAGTTTATGACAAATTACATACTTAGTAAGTTCATGTGAGATGGTGAATTCATGGTCTTATTATTATTGAAAGGTACACGAATTGATAATGTTCTAGCTAGAATTCTTTTTGAGTACACTAAGCTCTCTCATTTATATTGTTCACATTTATTTTGAAAAAGGAAGCATGTAATGCAGACATTCCAACCAAAGGTGTCGTTTATTCAAAGGCATCGTAGGCCATCGATTGCGTAATGAAATTTTACAAAACGAAATAACTAGAACCCAAACTAGTTTTTCCACAAATTTTGGTGGTAAACTGAGTTTGATCCACTCTTTCCTTGTTCCTGAGCGCCTCCACTGCTGCTGCATATATTTTCACTGTTCCTACCTGTAGGACTACTATAATTACACTCGAACCTTATGCATTAAATGCTGAGTTTCTGCATTCCATACTGATATTTAATAAAATTTCGTTACTTTGGGGATACCACTGAAAGAGGGGATAGGGGGTGAAAGAGAGGGTAACTTTATGGATAACTTTAATATCTTTTATTATTTGAGAACGATTGCATTAAAACTAGATTCAAAATGTTGTTTCATTTGAAATGATTATCTGTAGTTTGCTTGAATCCCATGTCAGGTATTTACTAAAGGACACATATTTTGTTGCAAATTCAATGATAGAAAAAACAAATGACAAATTTTTCTAAAAAGGGTCTAAATTTTTATCCATGGTTCAAGTAGGTATTTAAGAATATACAAGGATCTTTCATTTTTTTCTTTCATATTTGTTAATAACCAAATTTGGCTAAACTAGCTTATGGATGATCACCACCTTGACTACAACACAAAATTGAAAAGAAAAAAACCCACTATTTCACACTCACCTCATAAACGGTTACATTACATTGTGTGATCCCTTTTCTAATACACTATTGCGATACACCAAGGGTTTTAGAAACTTGGTGTTGTTAAAATTACCTTACCCTAAGGTTAGTTTCATCATCAAATAATCCTAAAAATAGTGAAATGAAAATTTGTGAAAATATGTTGAAAATCATCATAATTATCATAGGCTACACTCTGAATAATTTCATTACTCATGTCACAATATTATAGTAGATGATGGAAACATATGTAATTTCAAAATTAAAAAATGAATTCATTTTTTGAAAAAAAAAAAATTAATTTGTTTTGTCACCATGGAAAATGATCGTAGGCTACGGTATAAGCTTGAAGCTTAACATCCAACTTGTCAAAATTGTAAGGGATCACAACTTTTATGATGATTTACAATATGTGTTCAATTGTTGCCTTCCATTCAGGTTTTTTTCTTTATTTTTATTTAAAAATTTTCTGGCAAAAATTAGCAAGTTTTTTAAATAAAAAAAGAAGTCCCAAGCAACATGGTCAAGGGAATTTTTTGGAAAAATTCAGCAAAAAACCCACACTCTAAGGAAGAAAGTTATGAGTGGATTTAGGGTGGTTTCTAGCTTTCTTCTTTTGAAATCACCATATTTAGCTAATAAGTTTTAGTGGTGTGTGAACATGTAATCTAATTCTTAGATTTTCTACTCTCAATTTGTCTTGTAGCCAGATTTGGCTAAATCCTGTTCTGGCTCATTGCCACTTTTGGTGCAACAAGAGATTTTTTTTTTAAAAAAAAATTTAAAAAAAAATCTACCGCCAATGGCTAGTAAATCTGTACAAAATGAATAGCCCTATGTACTTCTAATGTAAAACCCACTCTTGATTATTTGTGAAGCCTTTACATTTTGTGAATATGAAAAATAATCGGTTTTTTAGGCTAAATAGATACGGCTATTAAAAGTTTTGAAATTAACCTTTGCATCTTTGAATTCTAGCAAAAGGTTGCAATAGAATCCTGAACAACCACAATAATTTATGTTACCTTTATATGTATTGTAATAACTAGTGTTGGGCAGGTATATTGATTTTATATTAGATTGGCTAGATAATGGAAAATGCAATTTCAGACATTTTTGTCAAAAATTTGAAAAATATGTATTGGAATTGATAGCTTTAGAGATACATTTAAGGCATTTTTATAATGGGAAATGATAGTAAAATCTAAATGGATTCCAAGAGCATACCGAATGATGATGTTGGTTTTGTCATTTGGGTGCCAAATGAAACAATTAATTTTTTACCTTCAAGTGCATTTGGTACCCCACATTTAAATCTTCTAGGATTTTGGTGTTGGAAGCATTATTGTTTTTTGTGGTGAATTTCCATCACTTGGACAATTAAAAAATAATAATTTGTGGGTTAAATATTGCTTTAAAAAACAGCCAAATTTTGATTAAAATTTTCATGTTTTTACACATTGTTCAAGCAAGTAGCCAGGATATAAAAGGATTTTAATTTTAAAAAATTTACTTTCATAGCTGGTCTATAGCCAAACATGGCTAAATCTCCTTGTGGATGTTTGCCGGTGTGGCAATATTACATAATTGACCCAAAACAAAAAGAAAAAAGAAAAAAAACATTGCTTGGAAGGTGTAGATTTTTTCAGCGATTTGAGTGAGAGTGAGAAAAAATGAGCAAATGAAGGAAGGAGAAAGAAAACAAGGAAAGTAAAGAGTGTTGTCTTGTGCACAACACCATAGCCAAACTCTTTGAGTGGCTTTCTTATATGGTGCGCTTTTGGATTGATGGCGAAATTTTTTATATGACATGGAGAAAAGCTTCGATTGTGTTCTCTTTGCTTTTCTAACGTTGTTGTTTTGCAAATATTGAGGAATGAAGGAAAGTAGTTTCTATTATGCAATCAAGGCATAGTCTCTTTCATTTTGGATAGTCTAGGGGAACATTTTGTGGTGTTGTAATTCCGAAGCTCCAAGACCATTTGTAACCCTTCACCTTGCGTGCTTCCATCGGTGCAAAAATTGCTCAATTCAACAAAAGAATGGGGAAATTATTGTGTGTTTGGTGTAAGGGGGTTCAATGTTTGCTGATGGTTGAAAAGAACCAAATTATGATTAGGAGCTTAAAACCTTTTGTTGTTGTTGCATCTTTGCCTCTGGAATACAAAGAAGTTTTGTAAAGCCCTAGTTGAACCCAGGTTTAGGGTTTAGGTTTTAGGGTTTTTAATCACTTCAAAATGGACTGAAAATGAGGAAGATACAAGGCTGGAACTAGAAAGGTGTCTAGAGCTATTTTCTTCTAAAATTTTGAAACAAACTGTCAATCATCCTTTTCCTGTGTTTGATGCGCTCCTCCTTTACTTCCGATGCTCAAAGAACATTTGTATCCTTTCAGTTTGCATGTCCAGTGACACAAAAATCGCTCGATTTGGTTAAGAAATGAGTAAACTTTTGAAAAATATTCAATGATAGGTATGTGTTTTATGATGAGTGATTCTACCCTAATCGATGACTATATATACTCATGAATAATTAATTAATTTTGAAAAATTCATTTCAACAAATGAAATATTCCTAAGTAGTCACTATTTTCTTTCACTATTTTTTTTGATTTGGAAGAAATAGTTTTCAAAAAAAAATTCAACATTTTTGTAAATATAATATAATTAGTGTTGAATTGGCCAAGGTACTAGGGTATTATGTAAAACTGTTGAAGTGTATATTGAGTATGGGGTAAACAACAAGAGGTCCACTCTTTAGCCATCTAGCGAATTTGCCTTGGAAAGAAAAACTCACAAAAATAAAGCTTAGTGATAGCCAGACCCAAAATAAAAGGGAGAAATTTGGCGACCACATTTAGCCACTAAAAACAATCACTGAAACCATTGATGCTAGGGTATATAATTTACCTGGTGATATACCCGCCAGTATACATCAGGGTAAATTATGTACCAACCCCAACTCCTACACCCTACCCTATGAAACCCTAAACCCTAACTCCTAAGCCCTACCCTATGAAACCCTAAACCCTAACTCCTAAGCCCTACCCTATGGAACTTAAGCTCCAAGCAATAACTCTGGCCATTTTTTGGCCTACAAAATGCACAAGATAAAAAGTGACCATTAAAGGGTCAACAAATTAAAAAAAAATTGGCTGCATTTCATTGGCAGATCATCTTTAATTGGCCCAACTGGTGGCATTTAAATACCTAGTCTCTAACATTATATATTGTCCAATTTTTTTTCTTGTTAAAATAAATTGATGGGCATGGGGAAATAATAAATATATTAAAACACTATATAACTTTTATTGCTTCACTAACTTCACCAAGGCAAGAAGGATATTGTGTTTAGATTAATTATAGAGTATATAGTAGCTTAAGGGATTTTTTTTAGGCCCCTAAGCTAATAAATAATAGGTCTATTTATTTTTATATGAGGATTTTTGAAAGATGATATATTTTGGCCTTGTGTTGAAACTTGAGAAATTAGTTATAATAGAGTTATAATAATAATATCTTGAAGGTTTTTGGTTTCTTTTAGAGGATTTTTTTTTGAAGATTTATATTTTTGCATGGTGAAATATTTCATTTTCCATTAATTCTTCTATAATTCTTCTTTCGCATTAAGATACTTTTCAATGTGTTTCCCCTCGATGGAAAAAAAATAAAATAAAAATGGATTAAATTTTTTGTGCCCATCATTGCCCATTACATGTCAAATGTGTGTCAAAAAAAACACTTGTGTTCATGAAAAAAATAAAATAATAATAATAATAAAATAAAATAAAATAAAATAAAAATATATATAGAAACAACTTGCTCAAACTTGTAAAAAAAAAACCCAATTAGAAAAAAATGGCTAATCACTTGACATGGTGCAAAATCATATGCTCATCAAATATTTTTCACTTGGTATTTTCATTTACGCTTCATAAAAAATTTAATACATCATGCACTAAGACTTTCACGTTCTTGAGTGAGGCCTCTTAGTGGCCATATTAAATCCATGAAATATTGGTTTTGGACTTAGAGAGTCCTTGATTTAGTGTAAGAGAAGGGGGTATTTATAATGTTTAGATGCAATTCCCAAAACTCACCACAATTGGCTAAACAACATGGAAAGGGTGCTCGAAAATAGTATACTTTCATATTTTAAATATTTTCAAATTTGGCTAAATTATACTTATGAACTTATAGCCACTTGAGCAACATCACAAAATTGGAAAATTAAAAAAAAGAAAAGAAAAAGAAAATAAAGTCACTAGTAGGTGGTGACATAGTATGCGGTGACTTAGCCTTGTTTGTATTTTTGAATGAACCTTTTGCTTCTCAAAAAAGCAATAGCCAAAATTCTACTATATTCTTATGCCAGATAAGGACCTTGAATGGGGCTGTTCTGGGAATTTAGGTCCCACATGGGATCCCAACTGGTGCCAGGCTCTCCTTCCAAGGACGCCTATGAGGTCGGCACTTCCCAAGAGGATTTTAATCAGCCCCCTGACAAGGACCGTATTTCCGGGGGGCTGGCACTTCGTAAGAGGACGCTCATTGGCCCCTCACACGGACCGTAACCTCCAGGGGTCGGCACTTGGCAAGAGAATGGTAATCGGCTCCCTGACACGGACCATACCTCCAGGGGGTCGGTACTTGGCAAGAGGACACTGATCGGCCCCTGACACGGACCGTAACTCCAGGGCAAGAGGACGTTGGTTAGCCCCTGACAAGGACCGCACACCCTGCAGTTGGGCAGTGGGCACTTGCCAACAGGACGCTGATCGGCCCCTCACATTGACCGTACCTCCTGGGGATCGGCACGTCGCAAAGAGAGTCCTGATCAGCAGCGGCCCCTGACACGGACCGTATCTCCAGGGGTCGCCACTTCGCAAGAGACACTGATCGGCCCTCTGACAGACGCTGTACCTTTTTTTTGTTCTCCAACGGTCTTCCTGTTTCCTGTCCTTCGCTTCCGCCGCTGCGCGTGCTCCTCCTCCCCACTTGCTCTCTCGGCTGCTGCACCAGAAGAGCTTGCTTGTGCAGTTTCCAAATCCAGGAAAAGCAGCAGTAGCAGGTAGCGGGCGTGATGATGGTAGTAGGTGGAGCGACTCGAGAACTCGTCAGTTTTGAAAAAGAAAATAGAAATGATGATGCGATGTGGTTTTGGTTGCTATTCCAGTCTGCATTCATTCTCTCTCTCTCTCTCTCTCTCAACTCTCTCTAAGAACTAACTTTCTCTGCTCTTCTCCGGCTGCTTTCTTACTCTCGGATTAGTGGCTGGATTTTGCCAGGATTAGCAGGCATTGTCGCTCGGATTAGTACTAATCAAGTCTATTTGCTAATGCACCTGCCGGCAGGCACGCGGGCGAGCGCGCGCGCCTCCGTAAACTGAATGCTCATCTGTTTTTGGTGAACAGTTGGAGTTTTTAGCTGTGTTTTTTGAATTTTGCATTGTTGCGAGCTTCCTCCCGTTACATCTACTCCTCCTCTTGTTCTTGTTCTTGAGCAGCTCGTCCTTGGCAACGCTGTTTGGAAAATAGGAAGGTGTGTGTTTGGCGTTAAGGTACATAAGCTTACGAGGACAGTCTTGCGGGGAAAGTCGTCTTCTTCTTGGGAAATGCAGGATTACGGAAAAAAAAAAGAAGAGGTCGTTGCAATGTAGGAGGAGGAAGAGGAAGATTACACACTAAATAGGCGGGGGGGAGCTCCAGAGCTCTATCTCTGAGCAATAGACAGAGAGAGAGCTCAACATAAAGTTGATAAAAGCTTCCATCGCTTTTGGAGGCTAAACAGATTTCTTCCTAGCTTGTAACCAGAAGAAGAAGGCAGGATACATACATCATACATAAATACAGAGCAGAGGTGGTGTGAGGGTTGCAGCAATGGATTGGCTATGGACTTGCCTTGGCGGAGGAGGAAAACATGGAGTTCAACCTCCCCGCATCTGTGCAGGCAAATCACCTAATTCCTCAAGCCGGGTATTATTACTACCTTCCTCGCACTCAGCATGCATGTGTGTGTTTTCAATCTTGATGATGGAGCATGTGAGTCTGTAGGTGGATCCAGTAGCTGGCAACGAGATTTGTCCTCAGAGACAAGCCCAAACCATCCTTGTTTTGACATTCATAGTTGCAAATGTTGTTACAGGGAGGAGGAGGAGGAAGAGGGAGCACTATCCAGCCACGTTCCTTGAGGCTCCAGCAACAATCTGCGCCGCACCCAAAAAATGGTTTGTAAAAGTTGTGTAGAACCCCCTAAATGATATCACAAGAAAACAGTACCAAGGGACCGGGGGGAAGTGGTAATAATTCTTATGCAATGCAATCACAATTGGACTCTTCTAGAGATTGATAGTGGGATTTGCAATTTTGATGGTGTGTATGTATGTATGCAGGGCATAAGTTGTTGTTATCTGATGAGGCCTTTCAGAGAAGAGCAGTGCAATCGAGTTACAAATGTGGTGAGCCTGAAAGTGGGGACACGATCAAGATCCCTGTTTCCTCCCTGAGTAGCACTGCTGCCTGCACAAGCATCAACAGTCTGCGAAAAGCCTCAGAGGGCAGAACTGGGAGAAGCAGCTTCCTTGCAGACAATGGGTCATCAAGCTTGCGATCTGATGTGGATGAACTCAAGGAGGAACTTGCAGCACTTCGCCACCGGCTGGCTGCTGAAGAAGAAGAAGCTAAAAGACTTCGAGAAGAGGTATATGACAACGATTGTGTTTCACTGTTGCATACAAGAAGTCATGATTACATTTCACTGTTGCATACAAGAAACCAGATACAGCTTATTCTAAATACAACCAGTGATTGTTTTCTCAAGGTGAACTATCTGCGCTCCTGTGGTGTCCTTCACAAACTTGAGGATTGTTATCAAGCTCAAGCTTCAAAAAGCTTAGACAGGGAGGCTATTCTCCCACAAGATTGCAACTCCTTCTTCATCTATGATGATGCTGCTGAGCTAAGGAAACAACAAAGCAGAGATAGATCAGTCAAACAGTTTCGCAGATCCTTCTCAGGGCCTCTCAGTTGGACTGGCAGTTTCGATGAAGCTCACTGTTTCTCGAAGGATGCCTCTTTTGGGTAAGTGTTCCTTCACCTTATGAATATTTTTCCAGGCTGCTTTTTGTGGGGGGTGGAGAATTGGGATTGATTTGTAGCAATTTTGTATTTGAAGATTGACCAGGTTTTTCCTCTCCAGGTCTATTGCTGCAGCAGAAGCAAATGACATGCGACAAGCACATGAGAAAGTCTCAATTCTTCAACCAGTTCACTCCAAACAACAGTTTAACCTTCATGGAATCCAGGATGGCCAGAACATACCTCCAGAGAGGTCATACAACCCCACAGGTGAAGATGGAGCAGCAGCTGCTCAGACACTTGGATCAAGAATGGTCTTAAGAACTCATGCATCAAGCCTCAGCCATAGAAACTCCAGACCCCCCTCAAATACCTGGGCAACCCAGGACAAAGAGAATTCCCAGGCGTTGCAGGTAAGCAAATCCAATGACCTGCTTCTTTATGAAGTACCTACCTCTCTGGAAGTGTGGGACTGCCGCTTGCTTGACCTGACATGTACATGTAATGCTTGCAGGAAAATGGCAAGGTTCAGAATTTCACTGCCACAACTGACATTAGCAAATCTGCAGACATACAATGGATTGAGGTCCGAGATGGTCCATGTC
>Ga0209611_10001883_pt1 | contig 36484 bp, 28 predicted proteins | sample S1TSphgellanicum_3_FD_187693 | JGI IMG/M metagenome (GOLD analysis project Ga0209611, IMG submission 187693) | Host-associated microbial communities from peat moss isolated from Minnesota, USA - S1T2_Fc - Sphagnum magellanicum MG (SPAdes) (version 2) | ecosystem: Host-associated > Plants > Peat...
AAGTGTTCGAGAGAGGTTTAGAGGTTCATTGCCACTAACTGCCATCACACCTTTGGCTGAATTACTGAGCTGTCAGCAACAAGGCATCCTTGCTAGATTTTTAGTACAATGTCAAACTGTTAGATCTGAATTGCTTCATCAGACATAACGTCAATTGGGCTCTGGCCCGGGCGCTGTTTGGCCCACTTAATGACGCTAAATTGTAAGTAAGTAAGTAAGTAAGTAAGATAACTCATTGTTTGGAATTGAAACCAGACCTTTCTTCATTAAAGTAGCCAACCACTCAACATGGGACCTAACCCAACCTCATAAGTTGGGACTTTCTTTGTCTTGTGCAATTTATTTGTAGAATCAGAGTTGAAACTGAACCCTGAGCTTTTGGAAAAAAAGGAGACTAGAACTAGGGGCTAACCTGAGGTTAACCGACAAGTAGCCACTGCTTCCAGTTTGGGTTACCCAAAACCAGACCACAACCAAAATCAGAATTAAAAATTTTAAGAACTGGAACCAGATTCCATTTTCGTGTGGAAGCAGAACCAGCACTGGAAAGTGTTCTAATTTATTGTTTGAAACTGAAACCGAAGCTTCTTAGTAAAAACAAACAATAAACCACCCAACACTGGACCTAAACACAGAGCCATAAGTTGAGACTTTCTTGGTCTTGTGCATGGAAAGAGCAGACCCAAGTTACTGGGGTTCAGACATTATTCTTTCATGTGCACATTGGTCGGTGTTCTTTCGTAGTAGCTTCTTTGCTACATTCCTCAGTTAAGGTGTGCTCAGGACTGTAGTGTTGAGTCCATTAACACCATACTACTAATTCAAGACTTAAACTTACTTATTGTGAAGATTTTATGTTAAACTAACATTCATATAAGATTAAGCTATTGCCCATTTAACATAACTAACATTCATATAAGATTAAGCTATTGCCCATTTAACAGTGGGTGCCACCTAGGATGCCACCTAGATTTTCATTTAACATTGATTTAACATTAAGTGTGAATGCACCATAAGAAAAAGTCTTGCTTGTCTGATTCACATATTTCTACATGTCTTTGTCTTGACACTTGGCTTCTTCTCACCAGCAAAAGTAGTTTCATTAGAAAATATTTTATCACATGCTTAAGAGCATCTCCAAGGGTGCTTAGTATGTGATCTGGAGAGTGAAATTAGATGAAGAAACGTCAAAATATACCATTTTAGGTCAGGAAAATGGTTTTGGCTCAGCATAATTGCACACTTTGCGGCGGCTGGTAAAGGGTACAGCAGTGCTGTGCACCTCCAGAAACTAGTGTACTAAATATGATCTGACGTCTGCTCAGTATTTTTCGTTGGCCCATCATAAGAATTGGTGCAGGTGGTTGGCTATTAGTAGCCCTCCAGCTATTTGCCGTCTCGGTTTCAGTTTTATGGGCAGCGTTGCCAAAGATGAAAAGACTAAACCTAGATGTGGAAAATGCTTTTGGAGGGTCACAAACTGAGCACAGTGGCAGATGCTCTAAGAGCACACCCAACAGCACATCTGTCAGTATTTAGCACATCGACTGCGCACATTTCAGTTTCTTCCCCATCCCTTACCCATGAGCATGAAAACATGGACGGTAGAGAGTGAGAGACTACTCAACTCTCACCACCTGGGCGAATCATTCTCTAGTTGGCCAACGAGAAACAGTAATTCCTCCTACTAGGGCTCGATGAGGGCCCATTTGACGCGTGCACTTTTCCTGCTACTGGCGCATTAGGGACCTATTATCATGTGCACTTTTCTAAGCCCCAAGCAGTTTCACAGTGTTTTTCCACGGTTTATAATTCCAAAAGCACTGTACAGGGCCGTATTATGGCCGCCGCAGCACATGCCGGTAGACCTTCGTAATGCTTGCGGTTCCATTAAATACCTCAAATCGCTTTCACTCTTTCCCCAAAACTGAGATAGCACTTGTGATCTTAAACACAAACTTTGCAAACATTGTCAGTTAGTTCTCTGAAGCTTTGACGAAGTTATTCCTAGAAGTATTTTTGGGGGGTTTCAAGACGCTGTAAATGCATTGAAGTACTGATGCAAGCAAATGCATTGCAGGACTGATGCGCTTGCATTTTTAGCTCACTCCTGGTGCCAAGTGCCAGTGTTCGTGTACTGCTGCTGCTGCAACTGACTGGTTTGATTTCTCTTTTGACCAAGCTTTTTGCTCGTACTAGTGACGAGGAAACTGGTGAAAGACGCTTAAATCACCAAGAAAACAAAAGGGGGTGTTTTTGAACAGAGCAAGAAGAAGGAAATAAATTAGATGTGCACTAGTCGGAGTTCGAGTATTTATGTAGTACAGGCAATAATAAGTTTCTGGTTTGTTTTTGGCAGCTACATTGTTTTAGAAGGGAGGTGCTAACTTACAGTGGTTTTACAAGGGAGCTGCTGCTGAAGCTGCTGCTATTATCGAGAGTCTTGGATTTTGGTCGAGGGAAGAAACAGTTGCTACTGATCAAAATGGTGGTGGATTGTGAAAAACCTTACAACCCATTATTATTGTTCAGAAGATCAGTTCCTCATGTGGTAGTCTTCCCATTTCCTGCACAAGGCCATATCCGTCCGTTTCTCCAATTCTCCAGGACCTTGGTTGCCGAGTACGACATGAACGTTACCTTCGTCACCACAGCACCGCACCTGGACAGATGCCGACGCGCGTTGTTGCAGCTGGAAGAAGACGTGAGATTCAAAGCCCACAGCCGCAATAACATTCAACTGGTTTGTGTCGAAATGGCTGCCGAGTCTGGGAAGACGACCAGTTTTGTGGGTTTGGAGAGAACTGTGCGCAACTTGCGAGATATTTTTGCAGAGGTTATGAAGGGACTCATCATGGCAGCTTCTTCTTCTTATTCTTCTTTCGTTGGTACTGTTAAGAATCCTCCTGGCGGCGCTCCTCCAACTACTCATCACTTTGGCCCTCCCTCGTGCATCATCTCTGACATGTTCTTAGGCTGGACCCAGGTTGGTATATTCATCTATCCCAATAACCCTAATTTCATGATGATCACTTCGATCTTCAAATGCCTTAACAACTCTAATTTAGCCACGTTTTCACATATGATCTTCAAATTGAATTAACAACTCTAATCTATTCATGTTTTTCACTTCAATCTTGAAATGTCTCAACAACTCTAATTTTCATGTTTTCACTTATGATCTTCAAATTGCCTTAACAACTCTAATCTATTCATGTTTTTCACTTTGATCTTCTAATGCCTCAACAACTCTAATTTTCATGTTTTCACTTTGGTCTTCAAATGTCTCAACAACTCTAATTTCATGTTTTCACTTATGAAATTCGAATTGCCTTCACAACTCTAATTTCATTTTTTCACTTATGATCTTCACATGGCCTTAACAACTCTAATTTAGTCATCTTTTCACATATGATCTTCAAATGGTCTTAAAACAACTTTGATTTCATGTTTTCACTTATAATCTTCAAATGGCCTTCACAACTCTGATTTCATGTCTTCACTCATGATCTTCAAATTGCCTTAACAACTCTAATTTAGTCATCTTTTCACTTATGATCTTCAAATGGCCTTAAAACAACTTTGATTTCATGTTTTCACTTATAATCTTCAAATGGCCTTCACAACTCTGATTTCATGTCTTCACTCATGATCTTCAAATTGCCTTAACAACTCTAATTTCATGTTTTCACTTTGATCTCCAAATGCCTTACTTGTGAATGATGTGAGACTTGAATTTTGGGAAGAAATTTATAGAGATGTTGAGATGCAAAACCAGGACTCTTTTATTTGAAGCTCAGCGCTTAAGAAGACAATATTAGCTCCTATTGCAGAGAGAAGAGGGCTCTTATAAGTTGTGGCAGATTCAACTAACCTCAAAGTTTTTTTTCTCCCCTTTCATTGGAGATCTATGAATTGTTGCTGTCATTTTGCTATGGCATCCAAACAAGACTACTACCCAGAGAGTAATTTGCTGAAGATGGATCACTTGCTGGGGATGGATGTAGGATGTAGCTGATGAATTCAAAGTGCCCAGATACTGTCTTGCTCCATGTGCGACACACTTTATTTCCTTCATGCTTCGACTCCCAGAATGGAATGCACAAGGCCGCATCCCAGTCCCTGTAGAAATTGATGGAGAGCCATACACAATTCCTGGCCTTCCTCCAATTGCACCCCTTGAGATGGACAGGAATGCGCAAGGAGACAAAGAGGGTTCTGAGGTCCTCCTTTATCATGCAAAGTGCTTATGGAGAGCTGCAGGAGTGCTTGTGAATAGTGTGTTCAAGCTGGAAGCTAGCATCATCAAGGGTTTACAAGATGAGCCTCCCCACAGCTACCAAGGGAATCAGGTGAGTGAGTTCTGGCACCATCAATGTAGTAGGCTAAGTATAGCATTTGATGGCATTCTTGGTTTTAAGGTCCTGTGGATGGATGAGGGTGGGAGCCTGATGCCACCTGGGTCCGAGAAACTAGGAATGTGCAAACATGCTACCCTTTTTGCTGCAAAAAGGCCAACCTGTTCTGTTAGTAAATGCCAGCCTACACCATTAAGAGGATGGTTTATGTCATAGAAGGAATAGATTCTGCATCCATGGAAGCCCTCTAGGGATATTATGCGATGGCTCTTCAAATATGAAAGTAAAAAAGGGCAAGTCTTTACATGGTGGTCTAGATGATGCACGTGAGATGCAACTAGACATAGTTGACGAGTTCAGTGAGGCCAGATCTTGTCTTTCTTATGTCCTAGGCACATACTTCACTTCATTTCACTGTTGGTTAGACTCCCAGAGTTCATGAATGTCCAGGCCTTCATCCCTGTAAGATTTTCATTTTTGATGAGCTTTTGACAATGTTATGTTGATGAATCATATGTCATGTGTTGTTTTTGGGTTATGGGTTGCTTTTGCAGGTGCCTAGAATATTGACAGTTGGGCCTTTTCTTGAAGGCATTGGCAACCCAGCTTCAGGGGGGAAACCACAAGTTGCAGAGGATGACAATGAGTGTTTGCAGTGGTTAAGCAAACAATCAAGGGAGTCAGTCTTGTACATATGTTTTGGGACAGTAACTGAACATGGGAGGGAACAAATCAATGAAATTGCTCTTGGACTTGAAAGTAGTGGGGCACATTTCCTTTGGGTTGTTAGGGTCCCTAAAGATGAGGAGGGGACAATTGTTGATGTTGCAAAACTCCTTCCTAAAGTTTTCTTGGAGAGGACCAAAGATAGGGGTTTGGTGTATTTCTCTTGGGCTCCACAACTCCAGATCCTTGCACACCCAGCTATCAAAGGATTTCTAACCCATTGTGGATGGAATTCTACTATGGAAAGCATTGCCATGGGGGTGCCTATGATTGCATGGCCCAATCATGCTGACCAAATGGTGAATTGTCGACTATGCGTTGAAATTCTGAACATTGCAATTCCAGTTCAGAAGACAGGTGAGGTATCAGAGATTATTGGACAAAATGAAGTGACGAGAGTTGTTCAACTTTTCATGGAGGATGTAGAGATTTTCCATGCCCTCAAAACAAATGTTCAGGAATTGAGTAAGGTGATGGGAGGGGCACATGCTTGTGGAGGATCTTCAAAAGTGAACTTGGATCTTTTTGTTGATGAACTCAATTCTATGACTTTGATCAAGTTGTGAATACTTATGCTTTTGCATTTGTTTTCATGAATTGACTTATGAAGGAGCTGCAATATTATGTAGCAAATGGTTTAAATTAGTGTTGGGCAAGTTCATGGTTTGTTGGTTGGTACATAACATGTTCATGAGGAACAAACCAGTTTGGTACTCGCTGGGAAGGTGTTAGGGTAAATACTTATATTAGGTGAGTATTGAAACTCAATAGGTTGTTCACCACCTCCAACTGATAATGAGATGCACTGGACAAACTATGGCTGGCAACAAATATGATTACAAGTTGCTACAAGTACATAGTAGCAATAATTGATTTGGTAGAACAATTTTAGATCGTTTATTATTGATTTTTTTTCTAATTTGAAATTGGATCAAGTCTTTGTTGTTATACATTTTAAGGTATAATGGGTCTTTCCCATAATACCATTTATTCATGTGCGATATTTATTGATACTAGTACACCATACCATAGGGATATTAGAATTTGTCTACTACCAACACCATTCTGCCATTAAAATTTCTTGGAGATTACTATATACCATTACCTTGTTGGTAATGATAAATTATGTACTTGCCCAATAATGGTTTTATGAACAAACTTGTGATCATGTAGGGCATATGTTGTGCTAACAATTGAACATTATTATAAAGTGCTTTGCTTTTTACAATAATCTAGTTTTCTGGTTTTCTAGTTTTCTTCTTTTTCTGGAATGAAGTTTAGCACCTGTTCATGACAAAAATTATGTCATGTCAGGTGCAATGTGGGTGAGGAATCTTGTAATGCCATGCAATTTGATACCTTTTCTCTCCTTCCACAAGCTGCATCAATCCATCATCATACATCTAAGAAATCCTTTCACACTTTATATTCGTCCAACTAAAGACTGTTCCCCAAACCCTAAAGTTTTTGCAGTTTGGTGCAGAATTCCACTTTAATTTGGTGGTCCTTTTACAGTTTGGGCCAAATCTTGAATAAAGAAAAATAATCCTGCTACAAAAATTGGGATTTTGTAGTAAAGAAAGTTCTGCTACTCAGAAACCTCAACAAAAAACAAAAGCCTCCTACAAAATTTTGAGATGATTCTCTCTGTTGGGGATATATAAAGAGAGAGCAAGAGACAATTGGATTCTTGCTTTATTAGGCCATGCACTTTCTGTGATGATGCATGAGTCTCCAATTGCAACAATATGTCTCACTTTTGTTGAGAATTTGACAAGCTCTATTACTGAACTAGTGTGAGTCAGTGATATTGGTTTAGTCCTTTATTTGGTGATATTTGTTTTACCACAAATCTAGTATAAGTTTCCTTTTGTCAAGGCTACTTGTTCATCATGTGTATGTAAGTTTGGTCTGTGTAAGTTGAAGGACCAAGTTCTGTGTTCTTGCTTTTGATGCTCCAAGATTGTTTGTGAGCTTCAAGTTGTTATGTGATGCGAACCACAATCATTTATTGAGTTATGTCTCATCACCTTGATTGTATATTTGCACCTACAGTAGTATATGCTATGCATCTCTCTGTGTTTTTAATATTTCTTTTATGACTTTCATTATACAAACTTGTGAAATTGATTGACTAAAACTTCAACTGTCCGAGAGAAACTACTGTGCCTAACCCTCCTATCCAAGCACTAGATAGGTAACACACACAGAAACAACTAGGGGAATAAGATCGACCTTTTGGCTTATGACTACAAGAATAGTGAGTTGCTGATTCCTCCTGAAAAATTTATGATTGTGTTCTTGCAATCCCTCATTGATCAACTGCTCAAACAAATTGTGATAACCTCATGAGCAGGCATTCCATTTTGCAAAATGTCCCTCTACAAGGTGGGCCTTGTATGGAGGGAGGTGTCTCCATAGGAGGCCCGCATCTAGTATTGTGTGGTCTAATGCCTTGATAGTAAGGCATTACACCTTGTGAACCAAGGGCTTTTCAGCTTTTGTATTCTAAGGGCTTATTAAAGTAAATTTCAATAATGTACCAATCAAGTAGGGTAAAAATGTGATAAGTCTGAAATAAGTACCAACCCAAACAAGGTAAAATACAAAAGGGTAAGTAGAAAAATCCTTACTGACTGGATAGGCTAGTCTATATATATTGACCCTAGAATTTACTTACATATGTATTTGGGTAAATGATTTAACCATCAATTACGTTCCCGCACCCAAACAGGCAAAAACAGACATTATCAAAGAAGACCCTTCAATGTGTCAGTAAAACTCATATATTGATATCTTGGATAAATTTCATCCATCTCCCAAAATCTAGATATAATTATTAGTATTATTGTTATACTGTGTTCTGGAAATGAGGCATACCATGTTAGCTAGTCTGGGGATGAATAAGATAGGTTCTTTTTTTTAAAGCATTTTTAGAAGCCTAGACTCTCTCTCTCTCTCTCTCTCTCTCTCAATGGTAACTGACAAGAGGTTTGGGTTCACAGTGCACACCAACAGCATTCATGGCTTTGTACCATGGGCTGAAAATGTCCAATGTTGTAGTTGAACAACAACAGAAACAAACAAACCCTGTACTCTTCATGTCAATGCCCAACATGCCAAAGAACTAGACAAGTTCAAGGAAAGAGAGGCATGCCCAAAGTCCACTTGCTTTGAGACCAGTTGCAATAAACAAGCAACCAAAATGAAGCAGACCCACCAGCACACCATGCAAGATGGATGGTATGTGAATAGGAAACAATTTTTTATGGTATTCCGGTCTCATACATAGCTTATCACAATAGTTAACCATATACCAACCATCCACATCCATCCATCTACCTATAACTTTGTCCTAGTACCTAGGTCAATTTGACATTAATTAAATGATTTGTTATTTTTTCCAAAAAATTGATAAATGCCCAATAATTGTGTTGAAATTTTATAAACCTTTTTTTTGAACTTGTGAGTCATCCTATATACCTACAGTGAATTTTTGGAACTTGTCAATCATGCTTTTAGAGAATGGTGCTTAACACAATGTCGATTATTGTCAACCTACAAATGGAAGAGTTGTTTTGGGTGGGAGTTTTGCAATTAGGGTAATTGAGGATAACTCGTTACTATATATGTACCTACTTACATATGATATCTATGATACTTACACAGCTACCTAGGTAGTTAATAGTTACCTTGGTAGTATGAGGTGGAAGTAGTAGGGTGTATCACATATGGTTAATAGTCTTTTTTTCTAGTGAAAAATCGTCAAAGATGATACACATGGGGGGCCCTTGTGGTCACCGTAAAACTATGCCCCAAATTTGAGCCATATCACCTAATTTGCTGTGTGACAAGTGACATAATTGTCATCATGTAAAAACTTTAAACCCTAATCTTGGCACTATTTCTATTTTTGTCACTAATGCTTTTAATGCATTGGGATTATGTAGGATCCAGTGTACATAACATAATGTTGCAAGATGCATAATAATGATAGTTAAGTTTTAACTGTGTCAAAGGTAGTTATTGCAAGTCGCAACTTATCTTTTTATGTTTGGAATTGTATTTTTGTTTTTGGTAATCTTATGGAAAGCTTGTGGTTGGATTGGATTTGAGGGTTGAACAAATTTGGGGGAGATTTGGCAATGGCATACAAGATATGAACAATTGAAAATAAGGTCAATTGATCATTAAGCATTCCCAATGATCAATTGACCTTAAGAATCAAAAGTCCATTTTACTTAATGCCCATTACTTAGTTTCAACTTGGGTTTAATGGCACATGTTTTAGATTCCAAAGTCCATGCTACAAATTTGTTCATTTCGACAAGGGTTCATGTTATGTGACTCAAAAAGTTTTGCCATATAATTGATTATCTTGTGATTTGTCATTCAATTATTAAATAACCTTTCAAGTTTCAAATTTTTATGTGCTTAAGCTTTGTGTATTAGAATTTAGGGTTTCAACTTTCAAGTTTCAATTTGTGCATATTCCAAGCTTTCCAAAAATCAAGAATAACATTTAGGGTTTTCATTTTGGTCTTTTGCATTCTCACAAGTTGTAGCTTTACTTTTTAAGCCTTAATTTTTAAACTTTTAATTCCTTTTCTTTGATTTGTCTAGGGTTTTGATTTTAATGTTTAAGGTTTTTGACCCCTATTACAAGGGTTAAGGTTTCATGTTGCATCTTTTCTTGATATGTTGCCAAGTAAAATACCATGACCCTTCTCCAAGCTCCCCATAACTTCAAGTTCATGCTTTTATACCATTTGTCCTTGGTCCCCCAAGATGAAGGTGAGTCATCATCCTCCTCACCACCATCTAATGACAATGCACCCATCTTGCTTGATTTAACAACAATTCTTAATGATTAATTCAAGTAGAGTTTTTTCTTAAAAAAGAACTTTAAGAAGAATGTTGAAATTTTCAAGATGCATGGACTATTCACCTAATGTGGGCAAAATCTATTGTTAATGGTAAGGGGGAAGTGCACCATGTGAGATGTATGATTTGCACATCCATGGAGAGGAAAGAAAAGCTATTGGCTCCTATGTGAAATAACCTTCTCAGACATGCTAGTTGTCAAATATGCAAAATTTTTATGCTTGGCATTTATGTGGGTTTTTATTATATGAATGCAAATTTGGTTCATTTTGAGAATGAATGATAATATATTATTAATGATTAGGCTTCTATTTTGGAACTACTTCCAAAGTGATGTCACCTCTAACCCAAAATGGAAATATGTCCAATTTTTTACTCTCCTTCACATATTTGCGCCTAGTCATCCCATGACTAACATTGAAACTTGAAAACGTTATTTCAAATACTAAAAAAGAACATTTTTGGAAGGAAACATTGGAATAATTCTTCAAGTTGGGAGTGGCAAAGATCATGCACAACATGTTATTGAATGCTATAAAAGCCACTTTTGCATTTGCTACCTTCATTGACATTTGTATAAACAAAGTCATAACAATTGACAATATTTAGTGGATATCAATCCACTTATGCATGGTGCAAGTTTGAAAGAAGATTCCTATCTTCTTGTGTGTTGAAACATCTAATGTTTCTACAACATCCAATGATACATTTTCATTAATGGCTAAAGCTTTGTTGGATTTTGGTGGATTAGGGTGCCAAGCTGGTTAATATGGGGTGTAATGATACCAGCATGTTCCAATGCCATTGAATCGGCATGACATTTTAATTCAAAGATAATTTATTTTTTTTCTTGCCAAAGTTCACTATTTTGTTCATAAGACAAAGTTGGCAATGATCACTTTATCATAATTGGATTTAGTGAAAAGGTCAAAGGGTATCTTGTAAGCATTGTATGTTTCCTTTCAATAGTTCAAAGAAATTAGAATTCCAAAAATTTGTGGACTTGATCAACACCAAGAATAGCCAATTGTTCTTGAATGTCAAAACTCACTAGATCTCTATGCTTTCTAAGTAAAGCATGTGTATGTAGAAAGTTCCAAAAGTGAAATTGCTTTGAAGCACTTGAATTCTTAGTGTGATGTTGAATTCATTTTCAAGTTCCTTTGCATTATTCTTATGCTTGAAATGTGTGTACATGCATTTATCAAAATTGCACAAATCAAGGCTCTGTTTGCATGGTGTATCCATAGTTTTGGGCTATGAATGGAAAAAAGGCAAAAAAATAATTTCACATTCATTTGAATGTGTTGAAGGCCACATTTAATGTGCCTTGCAAGGTGATTAGTGAAAGTATTAATTTTTTTCCAATATTATTTTCACATCAAGCAATATTTCAAGTATGAGCAAGCCAAAATGCAAATCTACTGGCAAATCAAGTCTAGAGGCCATAATTTTGATCTCTGTACTATTGATATAAAATTAAAATTTTATTGCTTCCAATCTTGGATTTTTTGGCTTATGGTTGGTCAACTTGTAATACCATGGCAAAACTATCCATATTGACAACTTGCATGCAATTTTGGAAAACATTAAATCATTTGAAATTACTAGTTCATCACCAAATTTTTGAGTCATGGTGGTTTTTTTCAAGGTTCATGAAGAATTATGGGATACATGCTTGAAGGTTTAAATTATTTTTATCTTTAAACCCATGAATATTTGTTTCACCTAAAGAAGATTTGGATCTTTGCAATTTGTCTTTTATTATGCAAGTTCAAGGTTTTAAGTGTGGGATTTTTTTGTAGGTCCTAGCCTCTAGGAGTTTTAATTTAATGGATTTCCATTCTTGTACTTGGTGATTGGTCTTTTGCTTATGACTACTTGAATCAAATGGTGGGAACATGTCAATTTGTTAGTGGTCAATCCACACATATCACATGATTTGATGGTTGATTTGAAGCACAACCCCTACTTAATACTTATCACCATTCTACTTAAAAAATGAATCTAGTTTGTTATATTTTTTTCAAAATGTCTATTCTTTCCTCAAGTGAATTTTGTGGCAAGTGCTTTGAGTTTGTTCTCTTCTTGGATTATGGGTGTAGGAAAGGTTTGAGTTGCAATGGGTAGCACCTTTTTAAAGGTTATGGTTCAAATCCCTTTCAAACTTCGAACTACTTAGGATTTAATTTGAGTGGATTGATTTTTATTTAATTTTTTTTTTCCTAGGCTATTTGATGATCAATTTGTTGTTGTTCAAATACAATTATTTAGATATAGCATTTACTTTGAAATATGTCTTGTTTATGGTTTAAAGTTCTAAGTCATTTGTCACATATGTTTTCTGAAAGTTAAAGAGAGGTTGAATCTATTTAAAAACATGAGAAATATGAAGCATGTTAACCTCTTGTTAGAACCTCTTGGTGCCTTTATGTAGCGAATGTACTTCCTTTGTAAATAACACAATCACCAAATGTAATCCCTTTGCAAACAAACTATAGCCAAATGAACTCCCATTAGCAATGCACATGTCACCAGTCTGTCCAATTGTCGTTACTATCACCATAGCCACTACTCTATAGACATGTGAATTTTTTAAAAATAGCCAAAATAGCCACTCTTTTTCTTTTTTTTTAATCATCAAGTTGGCTCCACCTCGCATGAATGCTTAACCATCCATGCTGTGTGAAAGCTTAGCCATGTAACCACAACGGCAACTTGTGTTACTTGAAGAAAAAGAAGACTGATGGTTAATTGACAAGTGAGTCATAAGTCATAACAGGTTTCCAATGGATGGTGCAGAGGTGAGTGCTGGGTCACATAATCCGTGAACCAACCTGGGACACTAAAAAAAAGTACTTTTCAAAACCCTGGAAAGAAGGAATACTATGAATTGGAGGAGGAGGATCTGTGATATTTCATGAACCTAATGTACATAGTAAGTAAATTGTAGATGATACAAATTGTGACTCCTGGCCACCAAACTATTGAAATACATCTGTGAAGGGTTAACAGCTGCTGGGGTTGGGGGATATTTAAGTGTATTTGTTGTTGAGAGAATGTGACACTTTTATCTTCGAGGTTTGAGTAGGCTTGATTTTTACACTTTTTTGTTTACTTATTTGGGTACTCTCTCTACTTCTCTCTCTCTCTACCCACTTCCATGATGAGGAATGAGACCCAAACAAGTTGCAGCAACTAAGTTAATGGCGTTTGAGAATTTGATGCTTGGGTTGTACTACTCACACTTTTGTGTGCAACTAGTTTTCATTCCCCTGGTCCCTCACCGTTCATGTTGGGACAACTATTGGGACAGTTAGCTATTCAACCCATTGCAGTTGATGGTACTTATTACAAAAATTTAGTAGACAAATTGAAGAAATCCAAGTATTACTCACATATGACATCCGACCAACTTCATAACATAAATCTCATAAATCTCTTCTAGAAACCTGACCAACTTCATAGAATAAATTTTAATAAACTTGATTGCCTGATAATCAGCAGGACTCATAAGTAAGATTTCTAAATTGCTCAACCCGAATATGCTTAACCCAAATCTAATCAGTACATAATTTCGTTCTTGAGTGTGTGGTTACCAATATCTGCATTTCGAACCTGCTCAATTTTGTGCACAGAACAATGAAACCAACAGAAATCAGTTTGTTGAACCATGCCTTTAGGTACCAATGACCCAGGATTCCTTCTAAGGATTTTGTGATTTAGCAAAAGCAGCAATCATTCACAAAATAATTTAGCCACAATTTGGCTACATACTAGATATGAAAGTTTTAAAAAAAAGGAAACAAAATCCTTCTGTATTCTTGGCTACCTACTGAAACTTATCAGAAATCTTCAAAATCTGGCATATTTGGGTCATTTTTTCCATGAAATATCTTTTGTATAGGTCAAAATCTGATGAAAATTTACCAGCTAAAGAAACACTGCAACTACCCATTCACTTAGGTCTATAACACCTTAATATTAAAAGTAGCTTGCTATAGACAAAAATAGGTGATCTCCAAACATGCCTATATAAAATACTTAATAATTTAGAATTGGTTTCAGAGACTAAGCACTTTAATTTAAAAAGCTTAAGAAATATGTAGGGAAAACCATTATTCCATAGTTCATTTATTTCAAAGATTTAACTTATTTCATTGTTATGATACATGTTATTTTCTTTCATTCATGTGCAATTTTGGTTTTATTTTTGTTTCAAAGCTTCTGTTAAGGAACAAAAATTGTTAAGTACTATATAATAAATGAGGCAATCTGAAGTGCAATTATAGTTAAAACCGAGTAAAATTAACCTACGCTGGCATGGATCTCAATGCATATATTACACCTTTATTCATGAGCTGAATTTGTACTTGGTAATTTATATCTACTAGTAATGCCATTGTTGCACATACTGTTGCAGGCACAGTTTTACAAATTAAAACCTTTTTTACGATGAAGATTAAATTGAAACAATTAGAAGAGATCTAGCCTCAAAAATTCAGCAACAAAAAGACAGAAAATATTTTAATTCTGGTTGCCCACACCCATTTCAAATTCCCTACAAAAAGCCAAATCTGGCATATTGAGTGTTTAGGGTTAATATTAAACCTAATATGGGTTCTAGTGACCAACAATGTTTTTGAAAGGGGAAAAAAAAATTGAAACATATTTGAATCTCCATCACCCACAACTATTATTTTCTTAATTCCCACAAAACAAGGAGAATTAGCAGCAGCTGCAAAGTGAGCTGCTGCAAATATGCCATTAGTTTTTGTAATACGGTTATGATTTAGTAGGAGAGACTGCTACATTACTGTAGCTGTAATCAATTAAACACACAGGTTATGGAAGTTGCTGGGTGCAGAAAGTGGGCCTTAGGGTTGCACGTGCACAAGGGAAAGCGGGAGGGACAGGTCACATGACATCACAAGAAGAGAGAGAGAGAGAGAGTTCAGAGTTTCCAAAAAAAAAAACAAACAAAAAAACCTTCAAATGGAATTGATGCAATTTGGGAGCCTTCAAAAAGAATTTGTTGGAATTTTGGAAGTCTACAAACTTCCACTGATCTCCCAAAACCCACTAATCTCCAAATAATCCAGAACCCATTAATCTCCAAATTTCCAAAACCCACTAATCTCCAAATTTCCAAAACCCATTAATCTCCAAATTTCCAAAACCCATTAATCTCCAATTCCAATACCCACTAATCTCCAAATAATCCAGAACCCATTAATCTCCAAGTCCAATACCTGCTAATCTCCAAAGAATCCAGAACCCACTAATTAATCTCCAATTCCAATACCCACTAATCTCCAAATTTACCCATTAGATAACCATCTCCAAAATTTCCAAAATACAAAATGTCCAGGGATCTGGAGAAGAGTGGTACAGTTGTAGAAATTTGCAAATTGTATTATAATTGAATTCACATGATTATACATGACTTATACCATATAACAGAGTTGCACTTGTTGTTGTTGTTGTTGTTGTTCTTCATCTACTTCAAGAATTCCTAAATCTTCTTCTGCTTCTTCGAATGTCACACAATTGTAAGAATATGGTTTTGTTTGCAGAGCTCTCTCGCTCTCTCTCAATATTGTCCCCCATTTTTCTGCCAGTTCCCCCATTCATAGATCACAAGAGCTCAACAATCTGAAGAACTTTTCTTCTTCAAACTTGTGTCAATTGGGCCAGATTCAGCTGAAACTTTTTCTTATGATTCCTGTTGTTGTAGTATTGGCAGGGATTGACTTTGTCATACATGTATTTTGTTGCTGATCTGAGCTAAATTTGGTGGGTGTTGATCAATATGGTGCAGCTGCTGAAGAGTAGTAGTACTAGTCATGATCATCAGGAGCTGCAGTCAGATGCTGCAGCAGCTCAAGATCCTGTTGCTGCTACTGTTGCAGTAACTGAAGAATCGACAGCTTCTGTCATGCATATTCATCAGGCTGCTGTTGCTAGTGTTGCAGCTGCAGAATCTGATCATGTGATGCATCATATTCATGTAGCTCCTGCTGCTGCTGCCCTTGCTGTTGTTGCCAGTCCTAAGCAGCTTGGTGCCTGCATGAGTCCCTTGAGTGAGATTCTAGTGAGAGCTAGAGGTTTGCAGAGTAAGAACCTAGCTGTTACAGCAGCTGCTACTAGTAGTAGAGATGGAGAAACTGCAGTGTCGTGTACTGCACTAGTAGCTGCTTTGCTCACATGGAAGGATCTCTCTGTCACTGTCGTCGGAAGACCTCAAGCCCTCTTGCAAAACATTTCAGGTACGACCAAGCTTTGCATTTGTGATCTTCGGACAGTTTCAAGTTTTGCAGAAACCTTCATTATTGACGTCAAGAAACCTGCATGCATGCGCAAGATCTCTGTGCATGAACTTGTGTCTATCGAACTGCAGCAGCTCTGTACTGCAGATTGATCAACAAGAATATTGCAAGAAAAAAAACCTCACTCGCTCGCTCGCTCTCTCGCTCAAGATTTTTTGAAGATCTCATACACTGTAATACGGAAATCAGATTGGTTTGTTGCGTATAAGACCAAATCCTTTTAGCAGGATATGCGGAACCAGGATCGATTATGGCGATCATGGGGCCAAGCGGATCCGGCAAATCGACAATGCTCGATGCTCTCGCAGGTAAGAAGAAACCCCGGCTCACCGCTCGAGAAAAAAACCTTCTTGCAAATGCGCCATGTCAAAGGCGCTGAAGATCAAGAACGAACAAGCTCTTGAAACAGAATTTGCTAACTGATCGGATTTTGCATCAGGACAGCACTTCACTGCAAGGGTGATCAATGTTGTGTAACTTGTTATTTGTGGCATGTACAGGTAGACTGTCGAAGACGATCGCTTTGCAGACTGGAGAAATCCTGCTCAACGGACACAGCCGGAAGAACAAAACTATGTGCTATGGAACTGCAGCTGTAGGTTCTAAACTCGAGTATTGCACGTCTCAAGTCTTGACGTCCAGCTCTCTCTCTCTCTCTCTCTCAGGTTTTGTTCAGCGATTTCTAGACTGGCTCATGATCGACAGAAAGGAGTTTTTGCTGGTTGAATGTGGGACTGGCTCCTTGGGAAGGAACGTTGCAAAACTACTCCCTGTGTTTTACAATTCGCTAGCTGTTAGTTGCATCATCAATTTTAGTCTATTCTTGGAGTTAAAGTTACACAATTTTCGCACAAGGGAAGGAATCAACGAGCTCTAATATTCTTGGAGGTCAAGTTCTAGGCAATTTTCTCACAAGGGAAGGGAAGGGAAGGGAAGGAATCATCATCATCATCCAAGATCAGCTCCTTGTGCGCTTGCTTTGCTTGCAGGCATATGTGACACAATCGGATGATCTGATAGCAACTCTGACAGTGAAGGAGTATCTGCACTATGCGGCGGATCTGCGTCTGCCGTCGTCTCATGCGCTGATCACAAGAGCGGAGAAGAGAGAGATCGTGAACAACACCATTCAGCAGATGGGTTTGCAGGAATGCGCCAACACCCATGTCGGCAATTGGCACTTGAGGGGACTCAGTGGGGGTGAGAAACGCCGTCTCAGCATTGCTCTCGAGATTCTCCCGCGTCCTCGCTTGCTCTTCCTCGATGAACCCACCACCGGCTTGGACAGGTACTACTACTGCAGGCACACTGATCAATCCATCTTGCAAGACTGCAGATCAGTACTCCATGGAGATCAACAACACTTTGCTTTGAGTGCAGCCACACTAAAACATGAAAAACAAAGCTTCACTAGTTTGAACACATCCTATGACTCTTGTTAGTGTGATTGCACCTGCATTGTTTCTGTTGCGTCGAGAACTTTTTCTAGTTGTTTTTTTGATATGTTGTCAATTGGATGATTGTCCTGGTGGATTGGCTGTTGTAGTGCTGCAGCTTTTTTTGTAGTGACGACATTGAGGAATCTAGCCAGAGATGGGAGAACTGTCATCTCCTCTTTCCATCAACCCAGCAGCGAAGTATTTGAGCTCTTCGACAATTTGACACTTGTATCAGGTGCAGGTTGCACCTGATACAAGTGTCAAATTGTCGAAGAGCTCAAATACTTTGGAGTGGCCACAGATGCTTGTCAGGTAAGACATCATACATACAATACCAACACTGTGAAGAAGTCTTGAACTCACAAATGCATAATGAGGGGTTTGTTTAGATCTTGGAAGCGCACAATATGCATAATTGGGGTCTGTTTTTACCTTGGGGGCTCAATTCACAGATCATTGCAAAGGTGGGGACGATCATCATCATCAATGCACATGCATGTATATTGATGCATCATGATGATCAAGACTAGTCCCAGAGATTCTTGAAAACTCAATATGTGATGAAGTTGATTGATTATTAATGAATTGTTTTGTTTTGTGCAGCATTTTGCAACAGCCGGGTTTCCATGCCCAGAACTCCAGAACCCATCAGACCACTACTTGCTCGCTGTGAATACGGACTTTGATCAACTCAGGACTGCTCTCCAACAAGGCTCTAATTCAACATGGGCAGTAAGTCTGAACTCCATTGCTCCAAGTTGCTGTTCATCTGGGCACACAATGCAATGATGCATCAAGGATCTTCCACTCCAACCCTAAACCTATGTTGGTCGCTCCACCTTGTACCCCGTGTAACCTAACCATCAATCTTGTTATCAATTTCTTGCTCGCAGGATATGGAGAGTAGTAGCATGGACCCACTGGACAGGATGACTGCCAAGCAAGTGGTGGAGATACTAGCAGAAGTGTACCAGAAGAGTGACTATGCAGCAGCCACAATGTCAAGGATTCAATTACAGACTGCAAAAACAGTACATGTTTCTCTCCTGGTTCTTACCCAATCTGTGCAACTGCAGCAGCTGCTGTGGTCAAAAACACATCCTGCAGGCATCCATTTCAAAACCACTTTGTAACAATTGGGCTGCCAGGCTTGGTTTTTTTCTTAGACTTCCAGATTTGACATCAATTGATCTAGGGGGAATGAAAGACATCTTGCAAATTATGTGATATTCTGCAGGAAGGGTTCCAGGTAGTCAAGACTTCTAGTAGAAACTGGCAGCAGCATGCAAACTTTTGGACACAATGTTGGAGCTTGACTAGACGTTCCTTCACAAACATGAAAAGAGACATAGGGTATTACTGGCTACGTTCCATTATATACATTCTGCTTTCTATTTGCCTTGGTACCATCTATTGGAGGATTGGCTTCCAATACAGCTCCATCTTGGTAAGCAATTTTTTGTCTTGGACTTGAACCAGCACTAGTCACATTTTATGATCTGATGACCTACCTAGTCAGCAACAGAGGAGAATCAACTTCCAATCTGTTTATTGCAGATGCAAATAGTAGCAGTAGCATGTGCTGGGTTTTGTGGATTAGGGAAAGAATCAGTGGCAGTTAGATTCATGAATAACTTGAAAGATTTGGTTCTTGTGCAAATGGGTACATAGTCTTCTGGGGTGTTTGTTACTGATGAAATTGGTAATGACGGCAACATCTGGCAGGGAAGGGCAGGATGTATGGCCTTTGTTGGAGGATTCCTGACATTCATGTCAATTGGAAGTTTCCCATCATTTGTTGATGACATGAAGGTGACACATACATCACTCTTGCTGTTATTCATTTTTCTTCCAAAACTCAACTTCAAACATTGTCTTGTTTTGAGTGTTTGACTTCAAAAACCCAGCCTGCCGCTCGCTCATGGAAGATGATGTTCATCACCATCATATATATAGACGTGAATTTCTGAGATGAGATTTTGTCTATGCCCAGGTGTTCAGTCAGGAGAGAATGAATGGACACTCTGGAGTGATGGTGTTTGTGATAAGCAACAGTCTTTCATCATTGCCTTTCCTCTTCTTCATAGCCTTTGTTTCAGGCTCAATCATCTACTTGATGGTGCAATTGCATCATGGATTTGACCACTACATCTACTTTGTCCTTCTCCTGTTTGTCGAGCTAGCATGTGCCGACAGCCTGATGATGGCAGTTGCCAGTGTTTGTCCAAGTGTTCTGGTTGGTATTTTAATTGGATCTGGCATTCAGGTATGTCAATATGCCACCACATCAAGAGCTTTCTAATCCACCCATGTTGCACTCTTTTTCTTATGTGTTACATGTTCTCCACCCATCTGTAAAATTTTGGGGGTTTAGAGTTTTGGGTTTTGGCAGATGATGGACACCCATTTGATCATAGCTGGTGAAGAAGTAACGCTGGTGGGATAGCTCAGAACTTGCTGAAAAAAAATTGTCTACTGGTGGGTTGCATGAGCAGGGGTATTCCTGCTGATGTCTGGATTTTTCCGCTTACCCAGTGATTTACCAAAACCTGTTTGGCGTTATCCAACATCATATTTGGCTTTCCACATGTATGCAATGCAGGTATCATCAATTAGCAGCTTCCATCTCTCAGTAGGTCCTCCAGTTGCTGCCCCAGCCTGCTTTCTTTCCATCTTGAATATTCTATGCAGTGCTTGGACAAGCAAGCAACAGAATGAAAGAATTATACTGGAATCTCATTTCATTATCATCACATGATGGGCAGCATTCTGGGTGCAGGGAATGTTCAAGAATGACTTTCTTGGGCTCACATTTGGCAGCTTTATCTTGAATGGAGACGCCATAACTTCAAAAATTCCTGGATATTATGTGGTAGAACAGATTTATGGAATCCAAACCAAGCGCGGGAAGTGGATGGATCTTGGCATCCTGTTGGGCATGATCTTCATGTACCAACTCCTGTTTTTAATTTGCATCAAACTGAATGAAGACTTTCAACCACTTGTCCATTCATATATGATGCCATATCGTACCAAGTCTACATCTTCTAAGAAGATCAAGCACAAAAAGTACTCGGACTTATGTCAAGCTGGTGGAGTGTTGATACCTGCCACTTCCTCTCCCAGCCTCTCACCATTTTTGCATTCTTCACATGCATCCAAGAATTGAACAGATCTGGAAAGGGAAGTAGGTGCAGAATTGTACTTTGACAATCTCTGCCAATTATTTTTACCCAATTCACCCATTTATTTTATTTCACTGGGAAATCACATTGGAGCAAATTTTCTTTACACCAGGATCAAAATTTTGATTTTCCAACTTTCCAAAGAAATACTAAAAAAAATCCAATTATCTGAAATCGTTTCATAATATTATGAATAATTCAGAAGCTGGAAGCATATATCATTATTGACAGAAACCGTATTGAACCCTATTCCTCGGATATTCTTCTTGTTACTGTACATGGGTCAGTACACCTTTGAGACTAAATTTTTCTTTTGCAATTCTAGTACCTTGAGAGTTCTATACAAAATGCCAGAGACATATGGATTGTCATGAGGAGCAGATCTTGTGTTTTTGCATTAGATTGTTTATTTTATGAACTGAAGAAACGCCTTGAAACTTATTAAGGGGAAAATGCAGAGTCATTTGATCATTAGATTATTACGCAAATTCAACAAACTTGTCAATATAAGTAAATTTTGTCAATATTATTATTCATCATCCGAAGTATTTTGTGAAAATACTAGCCATAACCTCACTTTTGAAATATAATTCTAAATTTTTTGACGTTGTGACATGTATGAATTTGTTTTGAAAACCCTTAAATTCCAAAATCCTTATCATTTGTTAATTCTTCATTTCAGATCATTAACCCAAGTTTCAAAGTAATAGAATATTCATAAAATCCATTATTCACAAGAATAGTTACTCAAATTTTATCCACCCTAGTCAACAAAAAAGATCAAACCTCAAAAAACTAATAAATCATGAAAACTTGTTTTTTTTAAAATCCATAATGTGCTTTCACCCAAACATAATTATCATTATTTTGACAAATGCAACATGAAATGGCGAATAATTTGTCGCTTGGTCATGCATGATGATGGTCTCTCAACAAATGAAAGGGGAAGGGATGAAGCCAAATCCAATTAGCATTGGGAAAGGGCTTTGGGAATTTGCACTAGTTAGAAATTGAACAATGGATCAAGAAAATTTGTGCTATATTTTTAAAAGGTTTTTTTCCTCCTTAAATCCACTCACAATGAATTTCATCATCCAGATTCAGAGAACTCCATCTGTATAGGGACATGGGTTATATATTAATTGTAGCAAACACATACATACAAGTGTAGAGAGCCCTTGTGACTTGTGGTAGCTTTGCAAGCATAGTAAAGTAGGAAATGAAATTACCTATGAACACACACATTAAGACCATCCGGAAATACTCAGCACATTTGTTTGAAGCTTGGACCTAAATCTTAAACCCTAAAACCCTAAACCCAGTGCAATGCAGCCGGGGCCATCTGTGGCCTCACCATCTATGGCACCACAACAGCAATGTACCCTCCTATATTGTTCAGGTTATATAAGTTATAATGGAGCCCAAGGAAGTCCATAGTCCATACCAATGTTGGGTGGCTATCAACTTTGGAACATACCAGCTGGTACTGGTATCAAATCTTTTCCAAAAAAATCATACCAGAAGTTACTGCTATGGGACTCGTTCTAAACTTTTGTAACTGCCTGGTTGTGGTGTGAGGTCCTAGTCCTGGTATTAGGGTCCAAGGCTGATTTTTCGCTGGTATATGATAGGTATATATCAGTGTTAGGAGGGTATCGGGTTTAAAGGGTAAAACTTGGGGGTTCAGGGTCAGGTTCTTGTGACTTGAACCTGAGTGAGTTGAGATCATTTTGCTGGAATTAGGATAAGAACTGGACCATGGAGAAAATGTTTTACTAGATTCAAAACCAGAATCGGAACCTTGAAAAAATATCTTTGAAAACAGGATCAGGATATTTATATATAAGTTAATATGTAAACTGAACTTTATAATGAAATTTTAATTTTAATTAGTTGTTCAACTCTATATTTATATAGATCCCTATTTTAATCTGTTGAAAAACTTTGTACTCACATAATCTTTAGCATTGAGCAATGTGTACATGAAATTGGCTCCAGTTCGAAAACCAGGTCTAGAGGGTCTTGAATTTGAAAAAAATGTGATAGAATCAAAACTGAAGGGTTCAAAGCTTGGAAGACCTAGCTCAAACCCTTACCTGGAGAACCTTCACATAAATTTTAAAATGTCAAAACCTAATCAAAGGTTCTCTCAAAAAGGAAGTACCACTCAACATTGGTATATACTTGATATTGGGATTAATATTGGTCCTTGTATTAAATTGGTATTAGGGTAGAAGGGTCAGTGAGCGAACATTTAAAAACTAAATCTTTTGGAGTCCAGTAATTGTGCATTTTTTTAATAGGTCTTCAAAGAGTTTAGATGCCCCTTCAACCATAGCACAACTAGGCCTTTATAGCATTTGATTATGAGCTCAAATGATGAGAAAGTTATGACCCCCCAAAATGAAAGGGGTCTTGTTGTTTGAAAAAGTTGGATAGAACACATTAAATTCTTATTTTCATGCATTTTATTACCTGTGAACAAACATTTGAAACCTTATGCCAAGACACTTGTCCTCCTATGAACATAAGTTTAATAATTTAATTAATTGTAGACTTCTTTTTTTATTATTGTTCAAATTTTTTTTTAAATTTATTATCGTTCAAATAAGTCCAAATATTTGCAATAGTAGCCAAATAGTCATGAGGCATTTTGGGTTTTGAATTAGGGATCTTCTAAACATTAACTAATACCTTAAAATCAATGACCTCGATGACACCACTTCGGGTAATCTACAATTTTCTCCCTATATTTAAAAGAAGAATGTTACAACATTGTTGCCATAATTATTTTTAGAATCTAGATCTTTCCTTGCCTCTCTTTCTTGTCTTTCTCCCTTGGGTTTATTTCAAGCTTTCCTTCTCTATCACTCTTTCTCTCTTTGTCTCTACTTCCTTTCTAATGTTTGTTTCTCCTTTAGGAAGTTGATTTTTTTTCTTTGAGTTTGTGTGTGTGCAAGTCCAAGGAGCATCACCATGCTCTTTTTCTGAATGTGTGTGTGTCCAGGTCTAGGAAGCCTAGGATGTTCCATTTTTAAGTCTCTCTTTGTGTCTTTTTTAAATGTTATTGCTTGCACTTTGTGTGTTTTCCCAAAAAGACGACATCAATGCCATTGCCTACACTTTATGCACCTCTCTAGGAAAACGACATCTACCATCACTTACATTCTATGCACCTCTCCAGGAAAACAACATCTACCATCGCCTATGCTTTGTGTGCCTTTCCAAAAAAACGATGTTTGCCATTGCTTATGCTCTGTGCACCTCTACTCTATGTGCTTCTCTAGGAAGATGAAGTCAATGTTCCCTCATTGACTCTTTGTGTGTGTCTATGCATCATCTCTTGTCAATGCCTATCTATGAATGCTTAGGATGCCATCACTAGAACCTATTGATGCTCCCTCATTCCCTCATTGTCTAGAATTTTTCTATTGTGTAAAGGTGATTCCTAAGCCAAACCCCGTGTAGCCTAAATGATGAACTCGATACACAGCTCTGAAGTTATTGTGAAATATTTCACCAACATCCCTAATAGAAGTAACATACCATGCCTCATTGAACTTAGCTTTCACTACACCAAAACATAATTTCTATGACATACACCAAATATTACTACTAACCCAATATAGTCATGAAGTAATATGATCCATGTTAAAGTCCACATCATCCACTTCTAATCATGTATATGACTACATGACTAAAGTGATATGAATCCCATGACTATAAACATTTAAGACTACATGTTTATACTCATTTTAATGGTGGTCAAATTGTTTGACTTAACTTTTTCATCCTATTTGATTAATTGGGTCCATCTATATAACAATGGTCATATATCCATATATAGAGATCTATACATATATGATTTTAAAATATTAGGGAAATAAAAAAATGAATATTAATAAATAGTTATACATGTTCCATGCAATGTTGTTGATTTTTTTTTAATGATGTCGAGTCCTATCAAAATGACAACTGGTCAGTTCACTAATCAGGAGCACATTATCATATAAGGTTTGTATCGCACACTACACATTTGAATATAGATTTTCCATGAAATGATTTTCACTTCTATATATTTAATAACATGAATTTCAATCTTCATGTATTGAAATATTTGAAAATTTGTGTATCATTTACATCAAGAAATTCATGAAACCATATCAAATTCAAAAAAAAGATTTTAAAAGGATAGCTTTTTATTCAATATGTGTTGATGTTGCTTGGGAAAACAAAAACTTCAATTTTCACATGTGATGATATAAAAGGACAAATATGGAAGGATTGCAACAAACAATTGTCAAGGTGGAATTGTCATCCAAAATGATGAATATTAATTAATCTATTTAACCTAAAGTTGCACCCCTTAAACCAATTTGGATAATGGAATTTAGTGGAAGTTCTTTTGGCATCATGTCAAAAAAAGTGTGTGATCATATACTTGTGTGAAAAAAAATGTGGCTATGCACAAATCTACTTGTTTATTACACTCCCCAATATGTCAATTTACAATACTAATGAATACATGAAAATAAATATCTACATATTAATTTATCTATTGTATAATTTCCTTTCACTAAATAACAACCTATGTAGCATCATATTGTAATTTCTTTTCTTAGCACTAGAAAAATTTCCTTCATGATATGAATTCTTCCCAATATGTTACTTGATTTCAACAATACCACCACAACATCCATTTCTCCACATGTTATTTCTTTTTTTGCTAATGTTTGACCATTGCATTAAATAAAAATTGTTGTTATATGTCTTTGTTTATGTCTTGTTTACTATGCTATAAATTGCAATCTTTAATTTAATTCCACTATTTCATGTATAATTTGATAAATAGGCCTCACATGTTTTTGTCATATTTGTCCAAAGTTCCAAACTCATGCCCTCTTCAAACATACACACAACACATTAAGTAGTTTAAACACATGAATTGTTCACCACAACATATATAGATAATCATAATCATCCAATAATTCAATATGATAATATTTATTTGAAACAATAAAAGGTTTGATGTTCAGCTTGGTTGCAAGTTACAATGTAAACATGAAGGAGTCACTGTTTGATAGTTTTTATTGCAACTCAATTTTAATGTGGCTTTTTATATATGTGGAAAAAAATGTGTGATGGAAATGTGCAATTAAAGGTGAATAACATTTTAAAGTTGAAGTTGTTCGTTGCAACATTATAGTGTAACAAAAGAAATAAAAAAATTAGTTTCAATGGGATTTTTTTCATAATTTTTCTCAAATGTAAAAAGACAACCATAAAGGATAATATTTTTTTCATTAAAACTTTCAATTTGTTTTAAAGTCATGAAATCTAATTAAATGATATATTAATCCTTGATACTACATTATGTTATGACAATGTTGACAATTATAACTTTTTTAGGTTGTAAAATGTTCTTCCATTGAAGATGTAGTTGGCTAAATGTTGTTTTTATCATTTTGTAAGACAAAAGTGAAATTTTCAAATTAATGAAAAAAATTATATTATCATTTCATTGCTATCAAATAAGGCGTCTTTAACAAACTTTATAAAATGATTTTTGTATGTTTACATAAAGACATGATTATGAATTGATTTCATATCCATGGTTTATGTCATTTGTTTTATCATTAAAACATAAATCAACTATATGTATTTCCAACTTTGATCCTGTCTACATACACCATGCCATGCAAATTCCCTGCAATGTAATTTATCACATTATTAAAAACACGTTTACTTAAATTTTATTTAGTTTGGAATTCCTTATAGATAACCTCCTTGCTATTTCTTTTGAAACTCAAACTTACTAGTCACACATTACATTTCACTAAATAATTATATAGAATTTAATTTCAAGTTTATGTCACCGTAGCAAAATGTAATATCCAAAACAAGTACATGTTCTATGTTTTCCAACATTATTATACCTTGCTCATATTCCAAATTGTTAAGATCTATTTAACATCGTCTTCCATTTTCACTATAAACATATGTTGGATTTTTACATACATGATGAAAGTTGGAAAGAATGTGATTCAAGTATTCAATGATAATATTACAATTGAACTTGAATGCATTTTAATGTTTTACAAAGATCATAATGTCACAATTGTTCATGTCAAATCATTTGTTCCGATTATAACACTTGATTTTTGAAATGATCTAACTTGTCTATGTGTTTTCTTAAATGTATTTAACTTATTGATGGTGCATTCCCAACAATGACGCTATCTCATGAGTGTGAGCATGTGAATGTGATAGAATCTTTTTAAGAATATTTTGATGACGTGGATAGCATATTCTTGGAATATCCCTTGCCATGTAAACTAGAATCTAAATGACATGGTAAAATATTTTGCCACATGGACATGGATGAAAAATAATGGATGAAATTCATCATAAAGAAACCATGTTTGACAAAACTTCCCAAATGAACTTTTTTTGGTAAACAATTAACCCTAAAACCATAACTTGTGCATTCTTTAAATTTTATTGACTAATATATTATTGTTCCTTAAAGGGTTGAATGTCATTAAAAAACTATACTTGGACATGACATTCAAAATGTTCAGGTGATATTTTGTCACTAAATTACAAAATATTCATATTTTCATTCTTTAGCAAGACACAAGTGCCACGACACATGACAAAGACAAACATGATCTTGTTTTGGTAAAAAAAAATGTAATCAAACTATATAGGTTAATTTGCAAAAACAAAAACCAATGCCTAATGGACAATCCATTTACAGAAATGAAAACAATTTTAAATTCATTCTCTGTGTTTCAAAAATGCCAAAGAATCTTACACTACATACAAGTATTTCATATCTATCAATTGCCTCCAAATGTACTTTGTGAAAATCCCTTTATCCCATGTCGTACAACTTGACAATAACACTCCAATTATTCTAGAATTATCACCCTAGCACAATTCATTAGGCCTTGCACTTCATTCCAATTCCATGTCGAGAAATGAATGAAAGGTTCTATTTGGCCACAATAAATCACATTTTGCAAGATGAAATAGAGATGTTTGCAATGCACCCACCTCCCCTGACTACCCAAAGAACCTGCCATCATTTGTATGAAATTGACACAAGCGCAACTAGGGAAATTTCCAATTGAGACCTCATATTGCTTTGTGTTAGGAGGTGGACCAAAACTAATGATGTAAATATGTCCATACCTTGGTGGAGGAAATTCAGTAGGTGGCAAAACAATAGCCTCCAAAATTCATCCAGCCTCCCACCTATTTATCTGTTGTGTTGAAAGCTTGAACGTTGTTGCTTGCCGAGTAGGCTTGTTATGGTGAGTTTTTGGTCAAGCTTTAGGATCTATAGGTTGGTTACGAGGAGTTGTACTTTCATTCACAAATAGGGTCTAAAAATCACATTTGTGCACTTCACACAGGGTAAATCCTGCCTCCTCCAAAGTTGTCACCTCAAATTGAATCAAGTCAGTGCCAACTTACACTAACCACATTGATGGGACAAGTGGCCTATTGACATAATACTTCCTTCCAGTTCCTCCAACACAAATCAAATCATCTACACAAAACCAAAACTTGTGATGGATTGGTGCAAACCCTTTCAAATCAAACCACAAACCATCGTAAAAAGGACTAGGTATGCCATGAACTATTTTTCTAGCTATGATTCTGGCATCGCAATGTTTCATAAAATCTCTTTGAATTGTAGAACAATGAGTATTCGATGATGGTGGGCATCTCTCAATTCTCCAAATCCCATCCTTGCACACATGTTCTTAAACCTTCAATCCTTGAAAAGTAAAAAAAATGGTTCATCCATTCAATCCCATTACACTCACCAGCCAACATCAACATTTGAGCCAATGAAGCCACTTGACATTGCATTAACTCTCATTGAGAGAAATTCACATGATCAAACATGTGTGAATCGCCCTCTGACCTTAGGGCTATGTTAGCCCTTTGTTTTGTGGATCAAAAAACTTCTTGACCTTCCAAATGAGGTATCCTACAAGTGAAGGAGGACCCATTGTTGTATTTAGAGATGGCGTTGGCCATTTGTGACGAATCACTAGATTGGCTTGCTTGTCACAGTCTCAATTCATCCCTTCCAGGACCTTCTCCACATCTTCCAGCATTCAAGTATATCCTATAAGGTGCATTTTTTCTAAACACCCCAACATAATCATTAGAAGTTGCAATGAAAAGGCATCAGGCACTTTTCCTAGAATGTTGCAACCAAATATTATGGATTGTTTTAGAGAAGTTACAAATCAGCATGTCAACAAGCTCTTTTGGGTTAAACTTCTACAAGTGTTTTCAAAGGAAGACAATTCATATATTATAATCATGAAAACAAATAAAGAGTTTCACAAAGAATTCACAAAGAAAATCAAGGTGTCTAACATGTAACATGAAGCCCCCCCCAATTGTCTAACATGGAAGTGCCAAAAAGCCAACCAATTATTGAGTTCGTGAATTGCACTTTTGGTTGTAGCCCTTGAAGAATACCACCAAGACCGAATTGCTACACATTGAACATCTATTTCTTCCAAAGATGTTGCATTCTTATATTTGAAATTTAAAGCCTTCTGTCATTATTGTAATTCTGATGTAATCAATTATTTTGTGTGTCTATCAAGCAACTAAGTTCAATCGAACAAGCAAGTTTGTTCCTTGTCAACCATCTTCATAGAGGCATCTCCAAAACCATACATGATATGAACATCATTCCAATTAGCATGTGCATTATCCGCCATGAACCCTTTGAAATTGGGGTTTGCAAGACTAAATCGGAGCACCACCTAGTTTAGTTTTGTCCACATGACACACTAAACTTCTATGGATTCAGATTGCATGTCACAAATTGTAGTGGTGAACACTTTGCAGTACATGGGGTCATAAACATGAAAGCCATGGTTGTCCATTCTTGGACATGCTTGACATGATTAAACATCAACCAACAATTCTGCAAACCACCACCAAGTTGCATGCACCTCACCAAATCAACTTCGCTTGTTGGCCCCATAGAACGACATTTTAAAAAGAAACACCTTCTGCCCAACCATTTGTCCAAGGAAACAACTATCTTAGATGTAATCATAAGGACTTTTCAACTTAAAGATAAATATGTTATCCATGGGGCTTCAAGTACCAGCATTGTGCTTAAAGGCTATAATGAGGTTTCAAATGTTGGGAGAATAGAGGGGCTAGAACTTGTCCATCACCTTGTCAAATTTTTCACCTTGAAGAATTTTCACAGGTCTTTCGCCATTTTCATTGAACAAATGATGTGCCAAGAATTCTTTATTTGCATTCAAGGCAACTACAAAGATTTTGGTGTCAAGGGTATGAAAAATCTGACCTTCTACCAAAACTTTGATTTCTTCCAAAGCTTCCCTACACATACCTTCTACAATAGGGTGTACATGCATGCCATGGTGAATCGTAGCTCCTAAAATGGATTGAAGTTTGTGGATAACATAGTACATCTGACAAGGGCAAGTATTCACACAGAAAGGATTTGCAACACAAAACCTACAAACAACTATATAGATAGGAGGTCCTAGTGCAAATTAGTTAGGCAGAGGAATTTGGGTAGAATCACTAGTCCAACATATTTCATTTTGGACAGTAAAGCAAAGGAAATGCTTGTAGGAGTCATTATCACAACACAAGTGCCCGAAACACCTTGTGTTTCTAAATCCCAAACCAAAACTATTGTTGATGTTATAGGTTTTCACCTTGCACCAAGCATGACCATCGTACTTGTGGTCCATGCCTTGTATTTGTCCAAAATGGCCAATTGGAAGACGAATGGGCGGCAATTCAAAGATGATGTCATCATTGAAAATGATGGGCAAAGAGGAAACATATTCAACTTTGATCTTGTTGTATTCCAATGACCTCAACTTGTTTGACGAATGTGGTGCAGTAGACATTACTTTCAAACAATTTATTACAATTTCGAAGCTTCAACCCTAAACCTAATTCAGATTTGAAGGCACGTTCTCCATAGTATACATATATGAGATCAAAGCCGAAAATGAACCAAAACATTCACATCAAAACTCACAAGTAGGCAAGCAAACATCCTCATCCGAAGAGTCATAAAGATCAATAAAGGTTGATGAAAGGAAATGTGAAAATGAAATTGGCACTTCTTGCTTCACAACAAAAGCTTTGGGAACCACATTCACCACATATGCAATTGTCCCTGGGGTGAGGATTGTGCTTTGAAAACATTGTATCAAATTGTTGCCAATAATCTTATACCTCCCTGCCTTGACATCCTAATGGACCCCATTAGGATTTGAAACAGACTCCTAGTATATTAAATTTTTGACAACACTATTGTGATTGTAAGCATCATCTCTAGAGACATGAATAGAACCATGCTAAAAATTGAACATTTACGACAAACATTTTTCCGTGACTTTTGCGTTCTTGGAATCATCAACTAAGATCATAAGATCAACCTTGCCTTCAACATAAATTGTTGCCATTTCTAATTACAAACTATAGACTATCATAAAGAAAAGTAAAAGAATACATAACTAAGAAGACAACAATGGAATTTCTTAAACTACACAACAACAATTCAATTCACAATAACAAACACTAAACATGTTGAAGAATGTCGCGAAAAGAAGTAAGGAAAAGGGAAGAAGGTGAAAAAGTAAATTCCAATGATAACTAATCAAAATACTATGTGTGGGATTTTTTGGAATCCTTCGTAAGGTCATCCATAGACCATTCCAAAAACAATTCCAAAAATAATTACCTCGTTTTCAAGCCTATCTACTACATTTGTTTCTTAATAAATACTTCCTTCTCTTCATAACTTTTTAAAGGACTATTTCTTATGTCTCTTGAAAACTACCTCCATTTTATTGTTATTTCATTTTGTTTCCCTATCCATTGACATGTGTCTTTTCATCTACATGATATAAAGTCACTACTAGGCATATCATTGCGTGGATAAAAAAAACATATGGATATTGTCACAACATAGGGTTTATTAGTGAAGTTACCCCTACATTATGAACAATGTCAACAAAATAAAAATAAATAAAAAACAATTATTGAAGAACAACAAATAAAACCAACAGATAGGTTGGAACGAAGGACTTCATAAATGCACATTTAACTGATTTTGTTAAATGATTGAAGTATGATAATGTTCAAGAACCAATAAGATGTTAGAGTGAACACTGCGAATTAGAATCTTCTAAATTACTATGTTATGTAAGTGGTAAGTTTGTGCCTCACTATGTGAGCAACAAAGGCAAAACTTGACATGTACACAATTATTCCCTAACAGCAGGGACGTACAATGTGTAACGACCTAAGAATTAAATGTTTAATGAAATAATTTTTTACCTTACGATATAATTCTTGCACTTTCTGAGATTTAATTGGGTTACAATAGCCATCATTGGGATCTTAAAACCTGACGGTATCTACCCTAAGGAACATTTGGAAAGCCTAATTAAGGAAATTGATTCACCATCCAAATACACTATGATTTTTTGTTAAACTATTATGTAATTTTTTAATAGTTAGATGAACCAAAACAAAACTTCCAAAAGAAACGTTAAAGTAATTCTACGACAATTGCATAAGGATAAACAATTATTATTATTATTATGATTACGTTGCAAGAATGTTATCATAGTGTTTTTTTACACATTTAACCCACTCCATTGCATCAATTAAGATCAAAAATGTTTGGTGGCAAAAAGAACCCCTAAGAATTCGACTAATAGCTAATGTACTTTTTAGACCCATTGTTTTGAAATTATTCTATGAAACAAAGAGGGGTACATTGAAGTTACTCTAATAATAGATGAAAATGAAGGGTAAATTCAGAACAATAAGGGCAAGGAAAATATGTGGATATAGTCTCAATCAATATTCATGTAAAATACAATTATTTTAAAAGTCCAATAAGAAATATGAATAGACGAAGACTGAATAATTATCTACATCAAGGACTTTACAACATGACACTTGAATCATGATTAACATTTTAAAAGAATGAACTGGGTTAAACGGTTGAAAAATGGTTTATGATGTAAAATATCACAACACAGTTGAAGAGAGAAGGGGAACAAACCTTGGGGAGATGTATAATTATGTGGCTAATATAGATGTGTGGGCATAGGAAGGGTTAAAAATAATTTTTTAATGCTAGATGTGAAAATATGAAAATTTTACAAAATGAATCCATTGTACAATTCCACTCCAATAACATTAATTGTAATATTAATAGCTAGAGAAAAAATGAAATAATAGCATATGGACAGAAGATGATGCCAGAAGTAAAGTTTATTACAATGACAAATGTGAAAAAAAAAAAAACAATCACATCCCCATTGAATCTATTGCAAGTTTGATGGAATTAAATGGAGAGTTGAAATATCCGTCCAGACGAAAGGTCAAAATTGTGAAGCTTGATATACAGATAGGTAATAGTAATTTCAAATTAACAATGGGTGAATTGGTATTGAAGTATAAAATAAACAACATTACATCAAACTATCTAACTATGATATTTACTTTGAATCTACAAATGCCAGAAGAATAAGACATATTAATAAAATTTGTTCCTCAAAGAAAGTGAAAATGATATTTTTTATGGACAAGATCAAAGCAGCGCAAGAGGAGGAAAAAGATGGCAGAACTAAAAAGAGGAACTTTAATCTCCCCCATCAAGAAGAAATAGACGAGGAGGTAAGGTTAATTCTTGCATTCTTCAAGTTTCTTCCAAAGCATTGAAGCTTTTAGGGCATTGTTTTAGGGCAAACTTACAAGACGTGAGATTTATTCATTTGCAGGATGAAAGTTTTTTCATCATAGACAACCATAATCCAAGAGGTAAAACACTCTCCTATATTTGAATTCATTTGCTCTTCACCTTTTTTTTTGAATTTAAGACTAGAGTCCTTTCAAGAGTACTCCAAATTTCTTTTTTTTTTAGGTTTTTTTTTTGTTTTCTCACAATGCAGCCACATAAGAAGGTTTGCTGTGAGGTCCTGAGAACCCAAGGACATTTTTGAGTAAGTTTTTGTTTTCCTTTATGTAGTTTGATGGGTTCTTGAAGTGGGGTTACATGTCAAGCACTTTCGGGAGCACTCAAGAATCCAAGAATGTTCAAAATAGGTAAAGTTTTTCTACAAAGGCTTTATTTCCCATCACAAGCTATTAAGGAGGTTTAAAGTAGCAGTTTGATTTTTTTTTGAGTTCTTATCATGGAGTGCAAGCTTGGAGTAGGTTTGCAACAAGATAGAAGCACATCAAATGTTATCTTGAACACTTGAGAGCATTGTTGAGCTCACTAATGCTCCAAAGAGCATTCTTTAGTAAGGGTTTTATCTTTCCTATGTTTTTTGATAGGCTATTCACACTTGGAGTTTTCGAGAGGTCTGTAGAAAACTTGGTCACTTGTGAAGAATTTTCAAAGGCACTTGAGAGCTAAATAAACTTAATAATAGAAAGAATAGTCTTGGAACCATTTTAGCTCCAACCATGGCACCTAGGAAGGTATGAAGAATGTTCAATGGAATGTTGAATGTTCCATTGAACATTACAAAGCTTGGGGGAGGTATATAGGAAGCTCTCACACTTGTCAAGTGCTTTCGAGATCATTTGAAAGTTCAAGAGAGCTTGAGATATCTAAAGTGCATTTTTGATTTTTTATCAATGTCCTTTCCTATAATGCCACTTTCAGTAGGTCTACAACAAGATCGATGGCACATTGATTTCTCTCCTGAGCATCTAAGAGCATTCTTGAGCTTGTTGGTGTTCAAGAGGGCATTCTTGAGTAAGGGTTTTGTCTTTCATTAGTTTCTTGATAGGCTATTCACACTAGGAGTTTTCAGGAGGTCTATATAAAGCTTCATCACTCGTCAAAAGCACTCAATAGCTCAACCGACCTTGTAGTAAATTTTTTTTCTTGGAATGGTTTTTGCTCACAACATGGCGCATGGAGAAAGCATTCTTGAGCTCACTAGTGCTCAAGAAGGCATTCTTGACTACCCTAGAACATTCTTGAGCTTGAAGGTGCCTAAGAGAGCATTCTTTAACAAGGGTTTTGTCTTTCTTATGTTTCTTGATAGGTTATTACACCAGGAATTTTGGAGAGGTATGTAGAAAGCTTGTTCAACTATTGAGAGCTCTAGAGGGCACTTGAAAGCTCAATAGACATAGAAGTAGAGAGAATTTTTTTGGAAGGGTTCTTGTTCAAAACGTGGCACTTGGAAAAGGTTTGCAAAAATCTCAATGGAATGTTGAATGTTCCATTAACCATTACAAACCTTGGGGAAGGTATATAAAAAGCTCCAACATTCGTTGAATGCTCTCAGAGCATTCGAAGGCTTAAGAGATCTTGAAATATTCAGAATGGATTTTAGGTATATTTTTCAATGTTTTTTCTTAGAGCATCATTTGTTATAGGTCTGCAGCAAGATTAATGGCACATCAATTACTCTCCTTAGCACCTGAGAGCATTTTTGAACTCGCTAGTGTTCAAGAAAACTCCCTAGTACTCAAGAGAACTCCCACCAATTACCCCAGACTTGTTTGAAATATCTCATTTTGTTTTTGTTGTGCAAGGTGTGGAAGCCATTACAGATGAGAGCTTCTAGACAAAGGTGAGATGCAATATTGTTATTCTAATGTATTCTTTGAGAGGCTAAATCATTTTCTACACATTATTGATATAAAAAAACTCGCTACCAGTTGAAGGAGAAATGTGAGATAAATCGAAAATAGGTTTAGGGATCTAGAACATGGTCCTTTGTGAATCCTATCTAATTTAGAAATTGTGGAATTGAATTTTTATCACAAATAGCTCCCCGGAGTAAGGACACTAAACTGGGCTATAATTCCACTCAAGCTCAGAACAAAGTATGTATCATCAAATTTTTTTGTGAACTTGAAGTATGTAATTTAAAATCTTAGAGGTGGAGTTTATGTGTTCCAGGAGTTTTTTAGAGGAGAAGATTTCGATTCCATTGTAAGGGTCCTGCAATTTCAAGACATAAATCTTTATCATTTGGTGACTTATCTTCGAATTGTCAATGTTAAATTCTCTATATATAATATGTACTGCATTACATGGTCAACTTGAACTCTAATTCGATGCACAAATGGACCCAAGCATGGCTTCAAGAGGAATATCTTCAATAGTTCAAATGCAGGTAACCTTTCATAAACCTTTTTATGAGTCCTAGTATTTGACACAAAGGGCGGAAAGTTTCATATATGCATTAATAATTAAACCCCAAAATGTGTGTATGTTTATATTTCTTTTTTATCCTTCTTGATTAATGGATATATACACAATGTATTCCATCATCGGCCTCTATTTGATCTATCAATTTCACTAATTTACATTTTATAACATTCTCAGGTTGATCTACCTTTTGCTTCACACATGGAACCATATTCAAATTTGAGAGGGTTGTCTTTAGTAGACCAAAGAAAAGTGGGTCTTTCCCTTTGAAAGTCCATTGTGACCAATAGACAGCACCGACTACAAGCTTAAGTAGGCACTATTAGGA
>Ga0209611_10001884_pt1 | contig 36468 bp, 36 predicted proteins | sample S1TSphgellanicum_3_FD_187693 | JGI IMG/M metagenome (GOLD analysis project Ga0209611, IMG submission 187693) | Host-associated microbial communities from peat moss isolated from Minnesota, USA - S1T2_Fc - Sphagnum magellanicum MG (SPAdes) (version 2) | ecosystem: Host-associated > Plants > Peat...
ACAAAGAAGGATTAGATAGGGACTGTGAGAATCTATCTTCCATTGAGCTTCTAGGTCTTTTCTTTGTTGGCAGGTATACAATCTGTGTGCAGAAGCCACATACGATTCTGAGCTTTTTCACGGACGCGTGGAGCTTGTACCATTTGATGATAATTTTGTGCCACCCCTAGCTCTTATCAAGCTCTTCTGTGAAAGTGTGAATGACTGGCTTTCAAGCGATCCCAGGAATGTAGCTGTCATCCATTGCAGGGTGAGTTCCTCCTCTTGGAGGATTTGTTGAATTTGCCCCTAACATCACAGAATAGTGTATGCTTTTTTCACAATCATAGCTGCTGCGTCGGAATGGCAACTGCAGAATCTCTTATCCTATTGTTTCCTCACAATCATCTGTTCATTCTCATGAATGCTTCTGGTGGGCCTGACATGGGAGCAGGCAGGCAAAGGTCGCACGGGATTAATGGTGTGTGCCTACCTCGTCTACACAGGGATGCGTGCAGAAGATGCTCTTCAGCTCTATGCTGATCGCCGCACCTATAACAACCAGGGGGTATGTGATTGATTTATTTACCTGAGATTTTAGATGCTATCGTATGAGTTTTTCTAGTCTTTAAACTTCTATTGAACCAATGTTGATGTTTTGCATTCCTGCTTTGAATGTGGCACAGGTCACAATTGCAAGCCAACGGCGATATGTTGGATACTGGGGGAAATTGTTGGCTTGCTCTTCTGAAAATCAACTTGGGTTGCCTCAGATTGAGCTGCCTGAGACAAGACACCGAGAGCTTCGGAGAATTCGATTGTATGATACGTTGTCTAATGACCATGTGAAATTTGTTATCTCAGAACTTAAAAAGGTAAAGGTAGAGAACCTCTAGGCAAACTAAGTGATTGTCATGAAAAGTCAGGTTATTGGGATAGTGTATTTTTTTTTGGTGCATAGAGCATGATGGAAAGCTCCTATGTGGGCGTTGGACAGAATAGCCTTTTGACAAGATGACTCCTTTTGCTAATGAATGGCAGATTCCAGGACAACTGTACTCACCTGCAGCTGAAGTTGCACAGGGGTTCTGCAAAGCACTTAAGAAGGGGTTTCACAGGACAATAAGCCCACGATATTTTCTTTCTTTCCTACCCCGTAAAGATGATGATGAGGAAAAGAAACCACGGTTGGTGGTGCAAATGGACACAGAGAAACCTGTATCATATATGAGACCATGCCTTGATTACCAGTTTGACCAACCTCTCATTGTAAGGCCTCATCTTCCTTCCTTTTTTCATATACTAAACTTTTTTCAAAGCCTAAACTCAGTCTGGGCAAAATGATTTGTATGGAAAGACTAATACTTCTGATCTCATTTCACAGGCCTTTCCCAAATGTTGAATGCAATGTCCATAGTTTCTTACGAGCTTTGGTGTGACACATGTGTCTGTTGCTGTTGACAGTTGAAGCTCTTATTGACACACTGCAGGTCTCAGGCGACATAAGGGCAGTCTTCTATGACAAAAGTGGTGGGCACCTGTTTAATGTCTGTTTTAACACTTTTTTCATCTCCAACAGCATGCTACAGGTTAGTTGTTAATTTCCTTGTAATCTATGACCCTTTTCTATTCTCCCGTTCTGTCTGGTGTCTGTACTTGCTTTGAGGCTGCTGTTGTAACCATGCAGCATTCATGTTGGCAGTTTAACCGGGGAGAATTGGACAAGCTGGGGCGACGAGGAAAGACTATTTGTGGGCCAGGATTTTGTTTGGAACTGCTTTTTGGACCTGTGGAGCCACAGGTCCCATCACCTCACAGCAGGAACCTGGAGGATTCAGTTGAACTCCTATGAGCCTTCTGTGCTCACAGACCTTTACAAGAAGAAACATGCTTTAAGTCTCACTTCAGTAGTAAGAGATGTGAGCAATAATGCATATTTCTTTCCAGGGTGGTTATGAAGAATAGCCAGCCATGAATAAAGACAACTTCTGTGATGCTTCAAGTGATGATCAGCTCTGGAAGTGTAGTCAAGGTTTCATCATAACCTTGAAATCTTCTTTTCTGGTAGAACTTTGTGTTATGCAGAAGACATTTCATCCTCAACTTGGATAGACTGATTCCTGTTACATAGTTGGACAATTTGGGCAACAGACAAGTCATGCTGAAATTGTTTCTAGGTCAATTGGTCACTTGTGGCCTTGTACAATTATATCTGATGAACTGTATACAGTGACTGGTCCATGGTTACATGCTTTGATTCTGTTCTCTCTATATGTGCATCAATGTGAGAGAGAATGCCTATATACAAAGCATTCACAGAAGGACAAGATTCTGTATGGACAGTGTCTGATCATCCACGTGAGGAGTTGCAGATATTCTGTTTTTTCCTTTGGAAATGGGTGAATACCTTCAATTTAATACAAGTGTTTATGATTGCATACTAGGGTTTGTATTCTATTGTGGCAAGTGTGTAGTAATGTCTCAAGAGATACTGAAGAATGAGGAAGCCATGTACCTCCAGATGATTGCACAGCCTTCAGAGTTGGAGGGGCTGCAGCAAGGCAGGCAGGAGACAGAAAGGTGGAAACTAGGGAATGTCTTCATTTTTGTAAGGTAATGAAATCCTTGGGCAGTAAGTGGCTGAAACACTTTAATGGATGGTGTCTGGGTGAGTGCTGGATCACTGTCACTGAGAATTACGCTGATGATAACAGTTCACCTGTGTTTTCAGAAACTCTGTTAACTCTGTTAGAAGAAACCAGAAAGCATAGTGGGATTACTTTTGGTTGCTTCCAATCTGACAACTTCCATCCTTATGTTACTCATGAGATGGAGACTACTCACTCAGCTTGGCTACCAGAAAAGGAGTACCAGGCAACAAAAACGTATAAGATCACTACTGGCCACATCCCAAGTAGACAACAACTGAGCTTCCAATCAATGGAAAACTAAGCTTTGATCCTTTGCAGACCTGAAGTTGTATAGTTGCTGGAGGGTTAGGAGAACTGTGGAAGACAAACACACCATGCTCTGAAAAGGAAGTGCAGCAAACAAAACTGAATCTCATTGCTTGTTCCACATCTGTTTCTTTTGGCAGGATTTGAACTAACTGAAGGCAGTTGCAACCAGTAGCTGCACTACAAATTTTCTTTGCACCAACACAGGATCCAAATCCAAACAGAGGGCATGATGAAAGATATGTCATGTCGGTTGTCAATGAATAAATTTGGATAAATTAATAATGTACACAACTAATGGCAAATCCCAGTTTTGGATCACAAACACCTTGATGTAAGAAATTTGTCAGTTACCTGTGCTAGAAGGTTTTACTTCTAAAATGGACAAAGTCATGTGCCCACAAAAGATGTCAATCTGCCAGCATCAAAACTGAACTGTCAATGATAGTACAGTGAAACTATTCCATGACTCCAAATACAGTAAACTAAACTCAACTGAAATATGTTCTCAGTGAGTGAAGAAGAAATGTAAGGTATTCAGAACCATGGAATTGTGCTGAGAAGCATGTGGCACCTGTTTTAGAACTTGAAATCCCCTTTCTGAGTGGAAGAATGCTCTCAGCTGGGACCAGCAGATCCCCTGTCCAGGACTTGTTTCCGACTGTGAGAAGAAAAGCCAGCCAGTGATAATCTGGTTTTACTTTGCTCAATTCTGCTCTCCCCTGCTGCCATCCAGAGATCAACCATGTCAGAATTCCGGGATTGAATACTTTTATAAGGAGATTAAGGCAATCAAAATTGTCACTACTGGTATGAATAGCCTTGTGGGAAATGATAGCAGTTAAGAACTGATCTGAACCTGGTGGCACCCCATGTTCAGCCTGCTTAGCTTCCAGTAGTAAATTATAAGCAGGTTGGTGTTGGGAAGGTACAAAATCTCCAAACCTGGAAGATCATACCAAAAACCTCAGTACTTCATAAGGATCAATGAAATCTCAATGTTGACATCCACATCGGTACTTTCTTTCAACCTACTCATACCCACTTACTCAATGGATTACAGAATCTTCAATCCATAAACCATATGCAACTTCCTTGCTTAAGAGATAACACAAAGTCTTGGCACCTCCCGCATCTTATATCCCTCATGGATCAAACACCCAAATAGGAATAACACCAGCAACGTGATTGAGCTGTTGCCAACAAGCAGACAATTGACTATGTAGCTATGCCTCATCCAAAAGTCTGAACAAGTTGGCAGAGTGAACGAGAGAACTTTTCATAAACCTGCAGAGAAGGAAAAGACGCTCAGGAGCAGAGAAGAGGTTGGAAATGAGTTGCAGAAGATTGCTCATGTTGATGGTCTGATTCTTCAATCCCCGCATACACTCTAGAAACCCTTTGTATTCCCCAACACTAAGATGTGCCTTCACCTGCACAACCAGCCCGAAATGGCAATCTTTACATGAAACAAGGAACACCAGATGAACAATTTGAACTTCAATTGGAGGGAGAAGCAAAAAGAAGGCAGACAGAAATATATATTTAGTTGCTGCGTTCAGTAACATGTAGTCCCACCTCCTTCAAGAAATCAACTGCATTTTTGTTTTTCCTTTCATCCTTATGAATTGCATCACTTTCACCTACAGGCTTTGATGCACTCAATGCTTGAACTTGCTGCAGGCCTCCTTCAACAGCCCCTGTTCCACTGTCATTTGGGCTAGTGCTTGAACCATTGGCTACATTATCATCATCTGATCTCAGACCCACTGGAGCACTTAGTGATGGTACAGTAGATTTAACAGGGCCTGGGTCACCTGCAGCTGTAAAGATCCAGCTCAGAAATTTTGAACTTGGAACATAGTCATTGAGCAGAACTTGCTACCATCAGGAATAATTGTTTTACTGATTGAGATAGTCCCATTGTGCTAATAACCAAGGAGGTATTTTTGGCAACCAACCTGATGAAGCAACCTCATTTTTCTTGTTGCAAGGTCCTGGTTCAAGATTTTTCTTCAAAAGGCCAACAGAGGCATTCAGAGTTGTGATGCTGTCTGACACATGCACAATCCCCGGTGCACTACCCATTGCACGATTTGCAGCTGTGATTGCAAAAGACGTGAGTGGCTGGCTGGCTTTTGCTTTCCGACTGGCAGACAGCATTGTCGACAGCAATTCCTGAGGTGCAGTCGGCCCCACTAATCCTGGATAGTGGGGAGAAATTAATGGACCCTACAAAAACAAACACATGCAGATAAAAGAAATGCCCCAAAGTCCAAACCTTAGGCTCAGACCAAACATTGTGAAACTTGACACTAAAAACATCCCAAAGCAATCAGATTTTGTTCAAAAAACTCTTCAATGAAACAGATCCATGAGATTGAACAGCTCAGTGAAAGCACAAATGCATTTCTCAGGGAATTACCAGAGGCATAGGTGTTTTCGATCGCTTGAAGCTCCCATCATTGCTCTTCACAATATCTCCAGCACTAGAGCTTAATAGACCTGTCAGAAACATGCACACATATGCTCCAATTCAAATGAGACCTGAAAAAGGTTGCACATCCTCCAGGAAGTTTATCTTAAAATATGTGAGAGAAGCATGCACTCACCATGAGGAAGATCTGATTGGAAAAGACTTGTAGGTTCATTGCTGATTACACTAATGGGTCTCTTCTTCTCAACCTCAGCAGATGCTAATAGTGGTGAAGGAGCTCTTGAGGCATCTGCAAATGACATGACAATCAGTTACAGAGATCTGCATAACATTCTGTATGTTACCAGATTTGACTTTGGTTGTGAGATGGGTCAGGTGAATAACCTGAAGTAGCTGGAATGCTATTCAGAGGCTTTACTGGTCCAGCAGCACCAACTTTATCACGGAAGAATCTTGTCAGAGTAAATGCAGAGTCCCCAAATTTCGAGTAGCACTGCACAGAAGGAAAACATCTGTTTTGTCAGATGCAAAGAGATGGGAATTGATAAAACAGGATTTACTAACGTATTGAGTCTGTTCAATGCACAACTGAACTCCTTGTACAAGAAATCACCTTTATATGGGGTCTGAGCCAAAGTGACATCTGACTTTGGGGTCCTGCCTGAGCAAACCTGCATTTTCAGCTTGCAGATTTAGCCTTCATCTCATGTTACATATTGAACCAAACATGTGACATAATTACTTGTGTCCCAGGATAAATACATGTGCTGGTGTACAGGAGAGAAAATCCATAATATCGATTTGACAAGGCATTTCCACAGTACAAAACATGACTGTCGCACCTCTCATCACAGAGGATGATTGCACCATAGTCATGCCGATGACGAATAACACGCCCAACAGCCTGGTTCACAGCACGGGAGGCTTGCTGGACATACCATTCCTCCCCTGACAATGTCTGGAAAAATGCAAGTCAGACTACTGCTTGGAACTAGAAATTACAAGATGAACCCAGGCAGAGAAGCCCAAACTAACTAATTGGAAGGTGGGGATCTCAACAGCATGGGGACATTAGGGTTTAGGGTTTAGGGTTTAAGGTTTATGGTTTAGGGCATTTTTTAAGGAAGTCAGGAGTGCAACAGTTTCAGTACCTTGGACTTAGTAGTTGATTGCCGCATTTGTTCATCCAGATACTCCCTCTTCAACCTCACCTATTTCACACAAACCCACAGATTATGTCTGATATCATACTTACTCTAGTTGCCTCAGAAAAGGTCTCAAGACAGACACAATCAACCTCCCTTTGGCAATCATCCTACACTTCAATTCACAAGGCTGTGGAGAAGCTCTTCTCTGATCAGCTCACACACAGAGGTGGAAGACAGAAAGACAAGCTCTTCTCTGATCAACTCACACACACATGCAGAAGACAGGAAGACAAGCTCTTTTTCTGATGAGCTCATCCAGAGATGCAGAAGCTGGGAAGACAAGAAGCACCTTTGGGTCCATTTTCATGGCAAAGGGGATCCCTGTAACCACCACTGCTCGTCCTGCCCGATCAGCAAAGTCAAGGCCTTCACTCACCTACAGAGGTGTGTACACAGATCTCTTGCTTACAGTATTCACACAAATGGCTAGATAAGTCAATAACTTTTGTGGATAGAAGAATCACCAGTTTGCACACACAAGGTACCTTGATTGAAACACAAAAAGGAAGAAAGGCATTATTAGTCAACCAGTTTGCAGAAGAGTATACATACCTTGCCTCGACAAACAGCAAAAAAGACTGCTCCTGATGAAGCAGTATCATTTATCTTGGCACAGAAGTCCTGCATATGACTCTTAATTTTTTCAGAAAGACCCGGATCGAATTCAAGTGCCTTTTGCATAATTGAATCAGAGGTTCATATATTCCTTGAGAGCTCTTTACTCACAGGTCATCCATTTTGCAAGTAGTTGGAAAATACATCAACAGAATAGGCATATTTTTATCCATTAACCTCATTGGCTTGGTTGAAGAGGGCTGACTCCCTGGGCTCCACAACAGGTTGCTTGTTCCTGCAAATCCTCTCCCATACTGTGCTTCCTTTTGTTGTAGCTGCAGACATCTGCATTTTACAAATTGCAACTGATACATTTACAGATTGCATTCAAAGCAGGTTACAGACGTGCATTTTGCAATTGCTCTTGATCAATCTGCACAAAGCCTATTATAAGGACTTGTGAATCTTTCCAATCAAAGAAGATGGTTGAAAACCCACAGAAAAACAACAGAAACAAAATCCATATCTAGGAGCTGCTACAAGTGTGTGCAACAGTGAAAGTTACTCACTGGGATCTGCCATGCTTCAATGCATGAATTGAGAAGATAGTAAGATGGGAAGAACACAAGGAGACCATCTGGTACAATGCGTGCAAAATTCACTGCACCCACCCACAAGCCAGAATAGCATTACTGTTAAGTTTAAGCAAACAGTAAACTTCCTCTTGTAGTCAACAAAATTACACAATACAACCAATCATCTGCGTAATGTCAATACCCAATTACTCCAAACTCAGTTGCTTTTCATGTTCAAATGTGGAAAGAATTCTTCATCAGAGCTCTCTGAATGTGTTTCTTTTGTCACACGCGTACCAATTGTATTGCCAAGCTCAAGCTTGTACTCAATGGAATCACGAGTTCGGTATGAAGAATTGAGGGGTCGTCCAGAGGGGCCCGTGGAGACAACACCCACCCAAATCTGGTTGGCATCAATGACATGGGGATTCTCCAGCCGCACATCAAATGGTCTGTTTTTATTCAACATAGAAAGTTAGTGCTGATGCCCATAAGTCCTGTATATGGGTGTTCACCACAAAGCACATGTATTTGCAGAAAGTCAATCTCCTTGCTAAACCTACAATAACATAACAGCAGTTTGTAACTCTTCTGCTGAATTTTTGCCTTGAGGGAGAGTGACTGAACACCAATAAACCCTTCACCCTAAAACTTGCACAGCTAAGAGTGACACAATTGCATACAGAAAAAGGCATTATTGAGTAGTTGAATCCTCACAAATTCAATTCAAATGCAAATGAGTCAAGAGGGGATAATGTCCCAGATGTCAAAATAACTGATCGCACACCCAATTTAGCAAACTCTTCCATTGCAATGCCCGGGTTGAAACACCACCAGCTTAGAACACGTGCTGCCTTTCCCCCTACCCATCGCTGAAACATCAGCTTGCAAACATTTAACTAATATTTTGCTCCAAGTTTGCATGCCAGACAGACAACCAAAAGTCACAACCTAAAAACTGGTGACCTCAATTGCACCAACAATTTATCTGTTTGTATCCTCTCCAATTGGAGTAAAGATAGAAGGCGCCTCTGTTTCTGATCACAATGGAAATATTAGTACCTTTTCGGGCACCCCTATCTCCATCTCTGCTGCCAGGCTCATGCACATGCACCTACAAAGGTAGACAAGGCTATGTCAGTTTCACTCTAGATAAAAAAGACAATATGAATGCCTCCTGCATCTGATATGTGTACAAGTGACAGTCTCAGTTCATGAATCCAGAAAGTTCAGATGGTCAACAGTTTCCCAGAGCTCACCTTGTAAGAGCCAGCATGTGACACATTGTTGTCCCGAAAAATGATGCGAAGTGCATCCCGAAGAGCTTGCAGCCTGTACATGGTTCCCCCACTGGGCCTCACCTTCCCACCCCCTGTTCTACCATTGGCTTCTGTTTTCAGAAAAAGCAACAAGATGAGTACTAGTGTTATTCCATTCTGCTGGAAAGACAAAATTCCTGCAATCCATTCCTTAAAAGCACAACTGTCATGAAACGTATCTGTATCCATCTGCAAAGAAAAAAGAGAAGGAGAAAACTAGAAAACCCCAAAGAAGAAAGGAGGAAGAAAGCAGAGACAAAAACAAAGAGGAATTTGAGAGCTGACAACAGTAGAGGATCAAAGGACTCAACAACGGATTGGAAGCAACAAAACTGTTTCTAGACAAGGACCTAAAGCAACATAAGTATACCAAAAACAAGAGGGGTCCACATTCAGCTTACCATCCTCCAAGAGGCCAGTTGCTTGATCAATGGTGTCAATGAGCATTGTGACTGTCTCATACGTTATTTTGATGTCCGCAAGAAATTCATAAATATAAGGTCCCGGCCTTGTGAAACCCAATTCACTAGAATTAATGGGTATTTCATTGATCCTTTTCTCAAGCTCTAGCAGAAGCGCTGCAGCTCCACCCATACATTTATCCCACCATCAAACCTACCCACCAGAACCCAAGCCTCCAGGACTTGACAAACATAAAATCACCCTAGTTACTGATGAAAGACCATCACCTAATGACAGGAAAAAACATGGAACTCCCTCATGAGTAAGTATAAAACTTATCACCACACACCCAATCCACTATTATGGTTGCTTGGTTTCTCTTTTGCCAAGTTCTTCAGAAAAGAAATTAGTGAATGGGCAAAACAGGCTTACCTTTGAGAACTGCAAAGTTATCAGGGTCCAAAGATGTATCAGCCCCATTGTCAGTGGCCTTTCGGGCAGAAGCAAGATCTACACACTGCTTTGCTTCACCAATGCAGGCAGTTAGATGTGCAGCAGGCAAATCAAATGATGCTGCATCCGCACAGATGCCCTCCTGCAGAAACAAATAACAAACATTACTGCCTTTGTTGAACTCTCTCTGTGAGACTGACTAGAGCAATGCTACCATTCTCCATTAGACCTTTAGACAAGTAGACTATACAACATGTGCAACGATGAAATATATTTGCAATCAAAGATGGCCTACTAAAGAAAGCACACTCGTACGTCATTCAAGCTTAACAAACTCCTCGGATAAATTTTCTACTCAGCAGCTGTGGGAATGGTGAGGCAGCTTGCCAAATTGTGGGCTTCATCAAATATCAGGACAGTCCTAGACCAGGAGATGCCAGTGAGAGAGCGCCGATTCTCTTTCTCAATCAAGTAATTGTATGGCACAAACAAAATGTCAGCTGTGTTGTGAAGCTCCCTTGAGAGAAAATATGGACACCTATGGGCAACAAAAATCAAATTCTCCATTTCAGACTTCTAATGGACAAGAGACACATTGATAGGAGACAAAAGGGAGACACAGTTCACCAACATCCAGCTAACTGACTCTTTGCACAGTGAGTTCACTCAGGCAGGCAAGGACCTTGTCATACTAAACTGAATCAGAATTTTTTCTGAGAGAGTTAGTGTACATACGGTCCTTCGCTTCTTCCAATGTTTACTAGATCTTCAATGTCAATTGGCTCCTTCCCAAGCTCTGGGTGGCCCTTCACATAGTCTGCAACCCAAAACCCAAGATTTGGAAAATCCCACATTGCCAAACGACTTATGCATCCAGCCTTCTCTCCATTTCCCAAAGCTTGTACAAACACCACCCACAAACAATAGACAACAAGAAGTCCTAATACTCACTAGCAACTGTAAACTGGATGGATAATGTGGTGATGTTGGAATGTCCCATACCAGCAACACGGTTGTAGTGATGACAATTTCGACCTTTAGTGAGAGAACGGCAAGCATGGTTTTGTACTCTTCCACGCATGCTTTGCACATCACTGTGTATGCACATTTGCTCCCTTGAACCAAGAACCACCATTTTAGGCCTGGACAAAAAAAATGTGGCATCTGAGGTAAGAAAGTGACAGTGAAGAAAGACTTAATCAACAGGAATAGACTTTTCCCATTACAGCTCTTTATATGAAAGATTTTATTGGGCTTACACAGGACCAATGACACACCTGTAGATGGTAGCTTTCAGCTCTCGAATCACTTGCTGAAGCTGACTGTGTGTGCGGGATGCATATACAATCGTGGGTAACCTTTGCAGTGACTCATCCGTGGGATCAGAGTCTGGTTTATTGAAGTCAGTTCTTGAGCTTCCAGCTCTTGCAGATAGTTGTGTAGGTTGCTGTGATCCAGACTGCAAAGAAGGAGAAGGTGCCAGGCTCTCACGCCATGCCAGCGTTGCACACAGCAAGCAAAGAGTTTTTCCAGTCCCAGTGGGACTCTCCAGCAGAGCATTACTCCCCTGGAGTCAGTAACAAAACACCCAGAAATCAAGAGTCGTAAAGAACCAAACTAGACCCACACATCGAAGAAGATAAAAAAACAAGATGAAAAACAAGCGACTTTTCAGACTAAAGCTTCAACATCCAGTAATGGAATGGCATACAGAAAGTTCAGTTTGGGAAGAAAAGAAGAGACCACAGCCCACAACCATAATAGGAATTCAGAGCGCAAAATTGAGAGATTCACAGCAGCAGAGAGAATTACAGACAAGCAAGAAAATGTCTGTTAAAGATTTAACAATTTAGGGTTAAGAGGAATGACAAAGATGATCAAGCTTAATTTAGAAATAGGAAAGTGGAAGAAAAGTACCAAATGGAGAGTTAGGGTTAAAAGGCACGAAGACAACCAAGATTAATTTAGAAACAGGGAAGTGGAAGAAAAGTACCAACTGGAGAGGTAGGGTTAAGAGGCACAAAGACAATCAAGCTTAATTCAGAAACAGGAAAGCAGAAGAAAAGTGGCAACCAGACAGTTAGGGTTAAGAGGCATGAAGATGATCAAGCTTCTTTAGAAACAGGAAAGCAAAGAAAAGTGCCAACCAGAGAGTTAGGGTTAAGAGGCATGAAGCTGATCAAGCTTGATTTGAAAAAAGAAAGTGAAAAAAAGTGGCAACCACAGAATTAGGGTTAAGAGGCATGAAGCCGATCAAGCTTGCTTTGAAACAAGAAAGTGAAAAAAAGTGGCAACCACAGAATTAGGGTGAAGAGGCATGAAGGCAATCAAGCTCGATTTGAAACAGGAAAGCAAAGAAAAATGGCAACCAGAGAGTTAGGGTTACGAGGTTCATTACGAGATTTGAAACAGGAGAGCCGAAGAAAAGTGCCTACCAGATTGAGAAAGAAAGACAAAGCAGCTTGAGATCTGGATTTCAGAGGTTAGTAGAAGAGATTTTTGTCACCTGCTGAAGTGCAGAGATGACGCGCTCCATGTACACGAGTTGGCAATCATATGCATTGTAAGGAAACTCAACCGCAATGCCTCCAATTCTATAAGTTGGCATTGCTCTCTCTCTTGTATCCAGAAACTCTTGTAGCCCTAAAATGCCCTTAATCTCTCTGATCAGCTTCAGTATTGCCCTACTTGGATTTCTTAGAATCCATTCCGAAATCAAACTCTTGCAAAGATTCTTCAAATACAAAACCCAAATACAGAATCCATTTCAAAATCAAAACCCTCACAAACATTCTCCCACTATTGCCACCACAAAAACCCTAAAACTCTTTCCCAAATCATTTTTTGTTGCAAAATTGAATGCAATGGACATAAAATGATATCATGATATGACTCAAAATCGAAAATGAGAATCCACAAAAACAACACAAAATCCAAAATCCGCAAACCCAAGGTCTACCTTTCTCTCTTTCTCTCTATATGCAATCTCAGTTCGCTCTTGAAAATTAGGGTTTTCGAGTCAACAGACACCTAAACCACCCAGAGCTTTCCTTCCCGCCTTCGAGAATTCAGAGCTAATCCAAATTGTTTGTGCAGAAACAAACAAAAATGCCGCCAGGTCTCATCACCAGCTCCTTAGGGAAAGGAAATGTGAGCTGCAAGCAAGGAGATTTTGTCACATTAACTACACCATTGAAGAACGACTCTCTTTTGCTTCAATTGAGGTTGTTGTTCAACTGGTAGCTGCATCTCCTTTTTTCTCTTGATGCAAAAGGGATGATGACGACGACAACGACGACGATGATGATGATTTCCTGTGCAAGCAACAGCAGGGAAGCAAGTGCATTGCAAAACGGGAAGAAGCTTGCAAACTGCAGCGCAATGCACCAGAGCGTTGCATCAAAGCTTGTCTTCTTCTTTCTTTAGGGTTTTAGAGGGGATTTGTTTAGGGTTTAGGGGAGGGGGGAACTGACACCCTTCTTTAGGGTTTAGGGTTTAAGTGCAAATGCAAATGCCTTATTGTAAATGCAAAAAAAAAATAAAATAAAATTATAACCTTTTTAGGTTTGGCAATTGGGTGTTTGTATAATTATTTACCTTTTGAAAATTGCATTTGATAATAAAAAAAATAATAATTTATGATTTTTGGCAATAAATATAGCCAATTTCTTTAATAGGTTTTTTGGACTTTGAACCTCTAATGTAATGGGACCTTTTACAACATTTTAAAAAAAAAATTTTAATTTTTTTTTAATTTACAGAAATGGGGGGGACATTAGCTCAATTAAAAGTATAGCAAAATGTTGTCAATTTTTGGATACCTCTTCCAAAATGGTGGATTAGCCTAAAGCAAAAAGCTCTTGGGTTTCCACCAATTTTTAAAATTTTCCACTTCCTTTTAATTTCCTCCAATTTTGGCATTTTTAACAAATAATTTTCAAAAATAATAAACATTTTTTAAAAAAATAATTGAATTATTGCTGAACCTCAAACAATATTATGATAGATATATGGAGGTAGGAGTGGGAAGAGTCTTATGTCTATTATACAACAATGGGAAAGGTTTTATGGCTACCAATAAGTAATTGTGAGCTTCTTCACAAATAGCAAGTGTAAGATCCTTTTTTTTTTTTATAGGAGGAAATACACCTAATGATGAAAATAAATGGTTATTTTCAATTCAAAAGTTATTAGTTTTTTTTTTTGTGGAAATATGCAATGAAATTATAATGTAATTTAAATGATAAAACTAAAGAATGGAAAGTTGAAGGTTTTTTTTAAAAAAAAATTTTAAATTAATTTTAATTTTAATTTTAAACTATGATTTGTAGACATTTTTTTCACATTGTTACATGCATAATTATATGGAAATTATAATTATATTTCCATACAATTATGTTATGTACTTCACAAACTTTCCACCCAAAATTTTGGTAATGGAAATCATGTGAAATTCATTCATCATAAATTTGTAGTAATTGCAAATGAATGTTATGCATTTAAAATTTGAATATAAAACCTAAGCAAGTAGGATGAAACATTTTCATGTCAATGTAATTTTTAAGCATATTGGCAAAAGGCCTCACCATATTAACTTACATGATGAATCATTGTGCCAAATGGTGCATTCCATTATGCCATGATTACCTTTCATTTATGTTAGTTTTATAAGTATTAGTTTATAGTTATTTTATTAAATAAGTATTAACAAGTATTTAAATACAAGATTTCACCTTTTAAATTGTTAAACTAAAATTTGTAATTATTTTGTTATTTAGACATTATCATATATTAAATAACATTTGACCTTTGTATGTGTTAATTAAAATCTAGTTAAATGCTAATTAACTAGTTATTAATTAATATATTGGTTCCTAAGAAATGAGGTAATTATGGTGGATAAAATGTTCAAAAGAATGTTTGAAAACATGTAGAATTTTTGTTGGCAATGAAAGGAAATATATATATGTTTTAATTCCATGTTTTGTAATTATTTAATTGTTTAGAAAAAAAACAACAATAATGATGATAAAAAAATTTTGACAACCATAAATTGACAATTGACAACCATAAATTATTATTTAGAGATTTTCTTGCCTTTAGTTAAAAATAAATGAAAAAAAAAAAAACAATGTGAATTGATTGTTATTAGATCATACAAATAAATGCTTAAAATCATTATTGATTTTGCTTTAAAAGAATGAGAGAGAGAGAGATGATGGGAGCTAGTTGTTTATTGGATGTGTAAATAGATGATTATAATTGCTCCTTAAATTTGTTTTTGAAAATGTGAAACAAACAATTGGAGTTAGTTGCAATTGGATTGCACAAATGGACAATTGATATTGTTTTTTTTTTATTTATTGTGGGATGACATAAATTTGTGATCGAAATAAAATTGTTCCTTGGTTTGTTTAAATAAATAAAAAAACCAATGTAAAAAATAATTTGTGATCGAAATAAAATTGTTCCTTGGTTTATTTAAATTAAAAAAACAATGTGAAAATGATTTCCTTTTAGAAATTGGAAAAAAAATTGTGAAATATTTTAAATAGGGATATGCTAGAGCCCCTTTTTTTTTTCAAAGAAAAAAACATAATTTCAGCAAATATTGCCCATTATCAACGGTAGTTATGTTATATGATATGATGGAGATGGACGGTTGAGATCGCTCGTTAATTTTGCTAATCTTGAAGAAGAGTGAGAACGACGATGAGAGCTGGCTACCGTTGGATCGCCCCCTACAGATGGACGGTCCAAATCGGTCCCTGATTCTCTCGGAAACAGGGGGACTTCAAGATACGGCGGGAGCTGCCTGTCGTTAGATCACCCAGATGGACGGTTGAAATCGCTCCCTGATTAGCTGTCAAAGAGTGTGCGAGAAAGAAAGAAAGAAAGAAAGAGAGACGATGCCTTCCGCGCGTCGGACGCAAAGTGCTTCGCTCAAGTCGCAAATACGCGTGATCGAGTGCGTGACTTTTCGACTTTTTTACCATCGGTTGCAGAGCAGATTGCGAAACGCTTCTGGTGCAGTTCTTGAGCTTCAAAACGAGCCAGAAAACTCCAAAATGTGGCTATCTAGCGACTTCTTTTGAGCCTTTCTTGTGGGGATGGGGGAGATGGGAGCTCGAGAAGAATGCAGGATGAGTTTGTGTCGGAGAGAATAGAAGAAAACGTGAAGGACATGGCGGAGTTCAGGGTACTGAGCAGCAGCAGCAGCGGCGGCGGGAGGGCTTAGTGAAAATTTTGGCTTTCAGAAACCAATCAAAATGGTGTCGTTTCTAGGGTTTATAGGAGTGGTATTGGCGTTTGTATGTACGTGTGGAGCTTGTGGAGTTGCGCTTCGCCATATCTATTATCATCTCTGCAACTATACGGAGCCAATCTACCAGCGTTACATAGTGCGCATCATATTTATGGTTCCTGTAAGTGCTGCTGAATTCCATTCCCATGCTTGTTAGGGTTTCGTGGATCTTGGGGCAAGCGAAGAGCAACAAGGAGGAGGAGGAGCCTGGAAGAAAGAAATGACTTTGTATACTAGTGTTGATGTTTTTTCCTCTCTTGCAAAATCTCTCTTGCTCAGTTGCATGTGCATCAAGCATCATCCTGGAATCACAACTCCCTTTGATTGGTCATTCAAAGAACAGGGGCAGCTGAAAGAAGGAAGTAGCTTGAAAGGTTGGAGAAACAAGCAATCGCGGTTGTGAACCTATGTCAGACTTCTTCTTCTTCATTCCACTCATCAAGGAGTGTTTTGTTTCGTGCAGGTCTATTCATTGATGTCATTTTTGGCTTTGATTATGCCACAGAGAGCAATTATCTTCAACTCCATCTGTGGAATGTAAGCATCTGAAAAGTGTGTTGCTTTTGGCCACAATTCTGCTGAACATTCTGGCATTGAATAGCTGCACTTTGTGAAGAACTGCAAGCATTGGGGATTATGCTACATCATAGTCGTAAGACGAGAATTGGTGATGTGCAAAAGATTTAGTTTTGCAATGGATTAATGCCAAATGGTTTTGATGCTGCTCAGCTCGCTAACAAGTTTGATGTGTGTTTTGCAGTTATGAGGCGTGGGTCATCTACAATTTTCTATCGTTGTGTCTTGCTTGGGTTGGTGGCCCAGGTGCGGTGGTGGTCAGCCTTCATGGCCGAGTATTAGAGCCTTCATGGCACCTTATGACCTGCTGTTGTGGGCCGATTCCCCTTGACGGGTCTGTTTTCTCTCTCCTTCTTTAGTTTTGCTTTACCACAGTGTTAGTATCACTTGATTCAATGGGTCATTTGGTATACAAATTATGCAATTATTTGGAGGTAAAGTTTTCCTTTTGTTTTTGCCATTGCATGCAGACGGTTCATCCGACGATGTAAACAAGGGGTGTTGCAATTTGTGATATTGAAGCCAGTATTGGTGTTGGCAGCATTTATTCTGTTCTACTTCAGGTTGTATGAAGATGGAAGCTTTACGGCAGCTGGCGGGTATTTGTACATTACATTGATCTATACACTGTCGTATTCAGCAGCCCTTTGCTCTCTAGTGCTGTTCTATGTGGCCTGCAGGGATTTGTTGAGGCCATTCAGGCCCTTGCCCAAGTTTATTCTTATCAAGTCTGTGGTCTTCTTGACCTACTGGCAAGTATGTTACACAACTTTAGGCCCTCTTGATTTAGTGCTGATGTCCTCTCTGCTCCATGCTATAAACAATGGGAATTACATGCTGAATCCCTCCCTTCAGATATCTTAGAATGTATCAGAAAAACTACTTCCTTTCTTTGTAGTGTGTGAAATTGTTTTTTGGGACTGAAAAGAACAGTGATTTCTTTCCGTGTGTAACAGGGAGTTGTTATCTTCCTCTTTTCAGAGGGTGGTGCTATCAAGACACCAGAAGAGGCTGCTGACTACCAAAATGTTCTCATTTGTGTGGAAATGCTCATAGCTGCTTTTGCACATCTATATGCTTTTCCATACAAGGACTATGCAGAGGCCAATATCGGAGGCTCAAAGAGTGGGTTTTGGAACAGTGTCTTTCATGCTCTAAACTTCACTGATGTAGTCCATGACACAATGCACCAGGTATGTCCTGCAAAGTCTCTGTTTAGTCTGAGTTCATTCCAGACACAGCCTATTTTTAGAAATTAATTTTTTCATTGGCATCCAATAAGTCAGGTCCAATGAAAGGGCTCAGGTCTAATCAAATGGGGAGATGACTCTGGTTGAAAACTCCTGTCAATGCCAGTCACAGATGTTTCTTAACAGACCATGGAGTTTTTCTAGAAACTGTTTTCTGTTTTTGCAATGTTTTTCAGGATTCTCTGATTGGGGTGTGCACATGTTGGTTGCTATACTAATTTGTGTCGTATGATTACAGCTTATATTTGTTTGTCACAGTTTCTATATTGTTCTTTAATGCCATACTTAAACCATTATGATTGATTGCAGTTTGCACCAACATACCATGAGTATATTCTATACAGTGATGGGAATGAGGTGGAACCCCAACGATACCGAGCTCGCACATTTGTACACACAGGGCAAGAGCTGGAGAGTATACCAAAGCTCAAAAATCCATACCTAGCTGACAAGGTAGATAATTCCTTGTACTCTGCTGATGCACCATCAGAAATCTCAAGTTCTGCGACAGTCAACATGGACACCAGGGGAAAACTAAGTGTGGGTGGTCCTTCGCTGCAAGAAGCAGGGTTATCACACCCAAATGACCCGTCATTGATGGAACCAACAGCAACTGGGCACCGGATTGTTGATGTGGAGCTTCCGCCTGGGACTGTGAGGCCAGCACAATAGCCATTTCTGTGATCAATTTTTTCAGTCATACAACAGTGCAAGGCAAGGTTGGTCCAAGCTGCAATCTATCTAGCACCATTTTTTTAATGAAGGGGTGTTGACATGAATTAGGGTACCATCAATGGACTGGACACTTCTTTTCTTTGCCTATTCTATCCTCAGTCAACTGCATTTTTCTGAAGATAATGCCTTTTGTAGCCCTCATCTTGTTTAGATGTGGTGCAATAGAAGGAAAACTGGTGCCAGTTTGATTGTAACAGCCAAAGTATATCAGTCCACGTGGTTTCTGAACCTATAGTTGTACCTTCACAGCGCAAAAAAGACATACAATTGCTTATTTGTGTGTGATACGAAACAGCAGGATAGGGAATCCCACTAAAACTGAGGTTATTTTGGAATGGTCTGCACTCATAGTGAGAATATGTTGCAGGTCTTTTTGCCCAGTAACTTAGCCACTGATTGCAGGTCTTGTACTTGAAGCTGCATTTACGGCTGCAACTGATGTACCTGGTTCAAAACCAGACTGAGGAAATGACTTAAGATTATTTCATGCTATTCAGGCTGGTTCATGGACTACCTGGGATAACAACTATGGAATGTATGATATGCCAAGCCCCTTGTCAACCTCTTTCCCCTGTTTAGTCTGCCCTTGAAACTCAGAGGCATTTAGCAAGTGCAATATAGTCAATGAGTGTACACTTTACCCTGTGTGATAAAGTTGATCAATTTGGGATTTTTGATGACTCAATCCATCTTGAGTCTCTTTTAAAATTGATGGAAAATGGGAGGATGTCAGGAATGGATTTTGAGTTCAACATTGGCACTGGAAGTGCAAGGAAGATGATAGATCCAGAGTACCTATTTAGCATGATTCCGCTCCTATATCCTCCTGCCAATGTTTTGCTCCTGCATGCTTATTGCTTTCGCCATAGTTTCTCAAGGTAGCCAGGCAGGATTAATGGTTGTCAGTGTTGTTTGCAAGTATAAAGAGATCACTGCAACGTGGTCTTTGGAGATTGTGCAATAGCAAGATTTCAAAGTGTTCCTATGTCCATGCAGCTACAATTTGCCAAGTTTTGAGTTTCTCGCAACAATAGTCAGGATTCATTTACAAGACTAACATAGAGTTGTGCACCTGTTTGTAGTTCAGCTTTCTGTAGTGGTATTAAAAAGAAGTTTCATTGTTGCTTTTGCGGCAATCACTGTTGAGTAAGCATCTGATTCTTCTAATAACCTCCAGTTTCAATTTTAAAAAGCCTGGAAACCAAAGAACTCCCAGTTTCCATCTTTGAAAATTTTCAGAATGAACGAACTTCCAGTTCTGGTTTTTCCCAGAAAGTCTGAAAGAACCAAATGGTTTCATAAAATAATCTGCAAAGAACCAGCAGTTCTATAGAATGGTATTTGGTGGGTTCTCAGACTTTTGGAGAACTGTGGTTATCTACAGCAGAATCAGATCTCAGAATCTTGAGAACCACAAATATATATCTTTGAGAACCGCCCTGAGAACATGTGACTATTGGGTTCCATTTTCTGGATAACTGCCTGGCAACAGTTGCAACAATTAACAATCCAGCAAATTTGGGCTAAGGTTCCAACCGATGGTGGCAACATGTTAGTACAAAGGTGGGTGGATAGTGGATAGATATCATGATAATGGACAATTTGACACTTGTCTAACATTTTTTAGCTTTTGGAATGCAAAGTAGTTTCAATTCTTTAGAAGAAAAGATCATATGAAATATAATCATGTTAGTTTCCACCTTTTGTTAAAGTCAGTGCAACACTGACAGTGTGCACACCCATAACTATCAGTGTCTGTACAACACGCTCCAGAATTTACATCTCTAGTTAAATCACCAAATTTGAATTCTACATCTGGAATTTCTGCATTTGAAAATAGAATCTAACAAAATGAGATGTATATTTACACAGAAAAGTATCATAATGTATGACCAACATGTGGATTTCATCATTTCACTTTGTCATATGAATTCCCATACTCATACAAAAAATTCAGTTGCAAGTCATCTGCAAAATTGAGCCTCTTGAACATTCTCAGGATTAGGGAGGGACACACAACCTTCACCAAGAAGAGGAGCTTGGTTCAAACTTCAATGCTATTGAGGAGAGTGACTTCTCACTGTAACTGCAGGAGAGCTTGTTGCACATTTCTTGATATTCGGTCATGCACAGGTTCCTACAGCAGAGCAAAACATTATGAAGAACAAAGTTAGCCTGCATCAGATGAAGATTGGAGCCTCAGATGCAAGTACAAATTTGAAGAACAGGTGCTTTGTAGTGTGTCATGTACCTTAGTACCAGGTAGTTGAATTTGGGTACCCGTTATAGTCTCATACAGTACTATGTACCTGCAATCCAACAAACTCGTAACTTGTAACCTTTCATAAGTGATGGGCCAATGGTTGCAGATGTGGTCATCTAGTCTGTTTATACACAAAACAATGGACAAACAATGGACAAACAATCAAACAAGTACATCTCCTAGCTGAATCTGAAACAACCCATCCCAATTAGAAACAATGCTGCAATCCTGGAGCAATGCAGCTAACACTGTCTTGTCCCTCTACACCATTATGCAAGACATTGATAAGGTCTACAAGATCAACAGAATCAGTTCTCATTACTATTCATTATAACACTCATATCTTCATCAGCAAACAAAAAAAAGTCTTCCAACAGGCATGACCATGGTACCACTCGTGTCCTGGACAGCCTTCAAATAACCAAACTGGAACTCCAACCCTGAACCCCTGGCTCTGTATTACTACAAAATCACAATGTTTCCAAAATGGTCACTTGTCAATCAGAGAGAGGTCTATGCACCTCCATGCCAGCTCTGCCACTAGTTCCTCTGGTGCATTAGGCAACACCTGCCATGCATCCCACACAAACCAACAAATTGTCAGATCCATGAAGACATTCTTTTCACCAGGAAAGCTAGGAGCTGGGTGGAGTATCATGCAACCTTGTCATGGTAGGGGTCACAATTGTTTCTGAACCAAAGTCGCAGAAATTCCTGCCATCAAAAAATCCCAGCCATTTATCTTAGACAGTTGAAAAATGATGGGTATGGAAAGTACTGAGATTCAGAAAACAGCATCCAGTAACACCTAAGTGCACTACGCAATACCTTGTCAATGTTTTCAGGCTCCATTCCTTGACTTTGCCTGTCTTCATAAGAAGCTGCAATCCAATATCGGCTTGAATCGGGAGTGTGCACCTGCAGTTAGATTTACATTGAGGACCTCACAGACAGATGACTAACACATCTATGAGATTGCAGCAAAAAATCCACAATGACACTTTGAAGGTAACCATTCTGCCACATCCAGCAAAATTAACACACCAAGAATGAGCATGGTCACAACCTTTCAAACATTGCTCACAAAGTATCAAACCATCAGCTTTATCATGAATAGAAATGACAAGCTGCCATCAGCTCCAATGAATTCATCAGATCCTGTGGTGGGTGTAGACAAGTCTAAAACAATCTGCCAAAAATTTCAGACAAAAATAGTTGTCCTGCATATCTTCTGGAAGACTCAGTCATGACCTTGGCTAGCACTTGAAAACATAGCCAAAACAAAAACTCAATAGGATCCTCATTCAAGCTGCAACTGTCAGGGGGCTAGCCTGCCCCTGAACAAGGAAGCAAGCAAGCCTAACCCATAGAGAGGCATATATAAAGGGCAGTGGTTGGGGCCTCCTGCACCCTGAACATATCCAGCACCACTTTCAGACCTATCAATAAAAGCAGGAAATCCTTAATCAGTCAGCATGAAGCATGTCTCCATAGAAGTATGTCAGAAAGAAGCAGTACAAATTTACCTCATCAATCAAGAGGATGGAACCGTCAGAGGCCTTGCCAAACTCATACTTGGTGTCTACAAGAAGCAAGCCATGCTTCAATGCCACTTCCTGTCACATTAGAAGTCTATGTAAGTACAATCCCCAAACATACAAGGCAACATCCCTGACCTGATCCACAGCAGAAATCTTCATCAGACAAGCCCATACCACAAGAAATAGCTAAAACCCTCCATTGACAAATAACATGTACAATCAAATATCTCTCATAAGAATCAAGAAATCTCCATTCTCACAATTAAGAAAAGGCAAAGCAAGGTTAACAGTTCAACCAGCCATAGAGAATTCCAAAGAAGGAAAGACAAAACAGAGAACAGAGGACCTAGAAACAAAAACAACATGAAAGCAGTATGAACAACAGTGCCAGTCTCACACCTGTCCAGGGACCATCAACAGTAGCATGTATCATAGTGACTTCTCTATCACAACTTTCCCACTGGCTGTATCAGCTACCTACAGTGGGTTAAGGCCAGTGAAAACACTAACCTGTGTACTGAGTTTCTGCCGCAATTCTGGAAGCAAGGGGAAGAATCAGCCATGCTACTGGCTAGCAACAAACAAAAACACAAGGAGATAACCAAAAAAAAAAAAAAAAACACAACAGGATAGACAAAATGCACAAGAACAAAGACCAAGTGGGTTTACAAGAAGCTCCCCACTTACAAGACTTTATACAGAATCATTCAGAATACTCCGAACACTGAAATTCCAAAAAAAGAAATTTTCCTTATTGGGCAACCCTCTAGCCCTCTTTGACAGAATCTTTAGAGGGGCAACCTTTAGTTTTCAGAAGAACAATAAGACTGACCATCTGAGAGACAAAGAACTCCTTACAACTACAAAGCCTCAAAAACCTGTAAAATTGACTATTGATAACTCCCAACTTAGCAGTAATTGAGATATTGGAATGAACATGAGGCATGCAAATCATTTCAATACCTGCAGACTCTGGTTGAGAATGTTTGTCAAAGATATCACAAGATATACCTTGAACACTTTGATTCACAGCTAGATCTAAGGAGTTACAAGTGAAGCCTTTAGAAGTACAATTCAACTTGCGAGATACTTTTGGGTACATGCCACTGCCAAAAGAGGCTTGGTCTAGCTACATAAAATTCTCAAAGTCTGGAAAATCAGGAACAAAAAGATCATCCACAAACCTACCTACAAGGGACAATCTATGAAGCACAACAGGACATGTGTTATTCTTCAAGAGACGCTTTAGGAAATCAAACTCGTAGGAAAAGAGATAGAAATTAGCCAAATAGACCACACAATTAGTACCCATGGAGATACCAATACATTGTCTATAAGGACAATGAGTCAAAAAAAGAAACAAATTATAAAGCAAGAAAACCAAACAAGAGATCAAATCTGAAGCCTCCACAACTTTAAAGCTATGAAGATTTTCAAACAAATTCATCTCTTCTTCATGGCTTCAATCAAAGGCTTCAATCCTTTGTAAGATCAATATTGTCCAGACACTCAATCTTAAAAACTGTTTTCCATGTTAGTCAACATCTCATGGGGCTAGGCCACATGCAAAGACAAAAAGTTTTTTTTGTCAAATACAATTCCTGTGATATTTTGGAACCTCTAATACTTGGATTCCAGAATTGATATTCAATTGGTACACAGTCCTTCATCCAGCTAATTGTTATCCATTGTCCCAGAAGAAGCAAGGCAGAGGGACATGGGAAGACAACAGAGGTAGCTGATTGAAACAAATGTACCTGGCCAAATGCAAACAAGGCCAGAGCTTTGTCATGCACCTCCTGAAAATCTTCCTTTGACATCAGACCCTGCTCCACTATCTGCAACAGAGAGACCCCAAAAATATCACATGACTAGGCCCTCTTGTTCTGCTATAAGGTTTCAGATGCACCAAGCTGCCTGTAGTTTAGACTCTTTCACATGCAGAGTACCTCTCGGTGCACCTAATAAATACTGTTACATTCACTTTCAGTATAATGAATGCATCACAAAGTGGAGAGCAATCTGCTCCAACAAATGATGCATGGCAAACATGCATGGCCAACAGACCTCATTGCCAGAGACTGGAAGGTCATGATCTGCAGATTTAGTTGTAGGTGTCAGAATGTTTTCCTCCAATTTCTCATTCTTCCGCATCCCTGCCACCTTTCCACAAATTGCACCCCTGTTGCTATTGATACTCAACAATTGCAACTAAAATCTAAACCCAATCGGGCAGAACACAATTGATATCAATTTGCTTCATTTTTTCAGTCTACCACTGACTTAATAAAGTTCCAAATTGCCACCAAAAGCAAGGGGTCATTCATTGTTGCCAATGATTTTTTGGACAAAACCACCCAAAAATAACCTATTCCTAATTCTAGTCAAGAAGGCATACTGGACAATGGTAGAATCCAAAGTAGTAAAACTCCCACCATCACGAAGTGGATTGCCACAGTAATTGCGCAAGCCTTGGTTGTAAACTGTCCAGAGTGATGTACTTGTGGTGCCCGTAACATAGCCCCTCACTGTTTTCCCATGGCACATTCACCACCTTTAGAAGAACATAGACCAGCGGATACTCCAGGACATCAAAACTCATTTTCCTGAATCTCTTATTGCAGCCATGACCAACAAGACATGAATTGTAAAACCCTGGAGACTTGACCTCCCTTGAGAAATTCTGCATAGCTTTTTTCAATCTGTACATTATTAACCAAATAAATGCAAGTTGAAGATTACATACCCACGAATTCTACTGGGAAGACTGAGCACTTTCTGGCTATAGTAACATTAGGATCAGGTGCTACCACCAGTGAATTGCCTGTGATGTGCCTTGTCTTGTTGAACCACCAGACACTTGTCTCATTTAACACCTGCCCCACAGTTGCAAGTCTGGTTGACCATCAAAATGCTTCCAAGTGCAATTTGCAGGAACATTGGTGCAACAAGACAAGCACCAATACTGGACCTGGCATTACCAAAAAGGCAGCACAACATTCAACCACAGGAACAAACCGCTTGCTTGGGATGAAAAAGGCAAAGAATTTGTTTATAGAGAGCATGAACAAAAATCCACACCTATGTAATTCAAGTGGTCTTCAGACCTATTCCAAGTGATGAAACTGACAAGACCTAACACAGAAGGTATCCCTCAGTTTCAGGTTTTCACCACCAAAATTCTGATATCAGAATACACAAGGAGCACAGAAAACCCAATCTGTACTTCAAGTGCTCTATCCAGGAAAGAAACAAACCAAAGAGCCAGCCAACTCCCACACCACAAATCTGAGTTACAAAGGTCCACCAATGCACAAAAGTTCATTGAGCAGCAACACAAAACATACCTGACCCTTGAATGGCACAGAGGCAAGCACACGATCAAATGCACTCTGCCTGTCGGTTGTCACAAGCACAAGATAGTCCCCTGCCTCATACGTATCTCTCACCTGCCCAAAAAAAAAACCCAACAGTTCACATTCCTCCAACAATGCTGAATTCTCAAACCTCCTCTGACTTCAGAAAAACATTCCAGGTCCATCTGTAAGAAAGATGGGCGATGCTCTTTGGCAATGGTAGTAATAGTAGCATCAGCCAAGATCCCCAGGAAACCATCACCGAGGGTGGTGATCCTGCTGCACTCCTGCTTCTTCTTCTACACTGTATCCTTTATTTCTTTCTTCCTCTGGCCATGATGCCATCCTCCCAAAGGTAGAGCCAGAAATCAGAGGTCTAGACAGCTGTGTGGAGAGAGAGTGAGTGAGTGAGAGAGAGAGAGAGAGAGAGAGAGAGAGAGAGAGAGAGAGAGAGAGAGAGAGAGAGTGAGAGAGAGAGAGAGAGAGAGAGAGAGAGAGAGAGAGAGAGAGAGAGAGAGAGAGATGTCTCGAAGATGTACCTTGCCGCGAGTTTTAGGTCCCAGGAGTGGCACGGTCTCAGAGAGAGATGTTTCTGTGAGGCAACTCCCCAGAGCTTCACGTATGGCCAGTGACACTGTTGGCCGTCGAGCTTCCAGGTCGACTACTCCTCTTGTACCAGATTGCAAGATGGTCCTATCGTCCATATTTGCAACACAAAAACTGCTGCCCCCTCCTCTCAAAACAAAACAATGAAGTTCATGAGAACAGCGACTTCTTCTTCTTCTCCTTCTTCTTCTTCTTCTTCTTCTTCTTCAGCGATGAAACTCTCACCTGACTTCCCTAATACAATGCGCCGCACTCCGTTGTGTCCGGATCTCCACATCCCGTCGAGTTCCAAAGAAAGAACCCTGACAACAAGAACTTGTCAGAATACAGCAATTCGCACGAGCCGCATTCTGTCGGCAGCAATGGATGCCCGTCCTCCTGTCTGCTAGTGCACTCCCTGGCGCCACCAGCAGTACGTGCGATCCGGTGGTGGAAACACCGGCACTCTCCACAGAGCAGCTCGGCACTGCTATACAACGCACAGACATGCCAAAGCACATCTCAGACGCCATCACAAACACACACACCCACACTTCTCCTGTCTCCTCTTGTCTAATGTCTGTCGCTCGCGAGCGTCTCCTCCGTCTCGTTTCTTCACCCCGCTGTGAAGACAACCACGGGAAGACGACCGGTGTTAGGGTTAGGGTTAGGGCTTGGGGTGCTGGTTGGTTTCCATTATTGCTTTTCCGTTTGGATCCATTCCTTGTTTGGTGAGAAACCCTAATGCAGTTCCAGTAGAGGAAATCCAGTTGTTTGTTGTTGTTGCACTGTTGCACGGCCTGCTTTTGGTCGATTTGCTTTGCGCGATTTGCGGTGAGTCACAGATCCGTTGTTTGTTATTGTTGTTGTTGCCGGTCTTTCTTTATTTTCTTCGTTTGTTTTCGGTTCTTCTTCGTGTGTTGCTATTGTTGTTTTCCTTTCATGGCAGCTAGCAAAATGTCAGTTACGATATAGAGAGAGAGAGAGCGACAGAGATTAATGCCATTCATGCCGTTCCGATGTGTTTTTGCCACGGCATTATTGTTTGAGAGTCTTGTGTACGAAAGGTCTTGACAGCGAGCGTGCGTCGGAAGGAAGGAAGTTTCTTCTCGCTGCTCTTCTTCATCAACAGGAAGAAGCGGGATCGGGGATGTTTCAGCTGGTTGAAGTGGTGAGGAGCTTTATTGAGGAAGAGGAGGAGGAGGAGGAGAATGTGCGAGAGGAGTAGGAAGAAGAGGGAGTGAGTAATGTTGTTGTTGTTGGGTTAGGAGGAAGAGTTGCGGGATCTGGACCTGTTCTTTGTGATTCTTAGACGGGAAACAAAAAAAAGCTGGGAGGAGCGGGGGGAAAAAGAAACAAATTCTCGAGATGGAAAAGACGTGTTCCCTGTTGGTGTACTTCGACAAAGGGACACCAGCGCTGGCGAACGAGATCAAGGAGCAACTGGAAGGACATGATACAGAGCGCAAGATCGAGGCCATGAAGAAGGCGGTCATGCTGCTCTTGAATGGTGAGACGCTGCCTACTCTCTTCATTACAATTGTACGATATGTGCTGCCATCAGAAGATCACACAGTGCAGAAGCTGCTGCTGCTGTATTTGGAGATCATCGACAAGACAGATTCACGGGGGAAGATCTTGCCTGAGATGATCCTCATCTGCCAGAACTTGCGCAACAACCTGCAGCACCCTAATGAGTACATTCGGGGTGTAACCTTGCGCTTCTTGGCAAGGTTGAATGAGGCTGAGCTCATCGAGCCTCTCATCCCCTCTATCTTGTCCAACTTGGATCATCGGCATGCCTTTGTGCGACGGAATGCCATTCTGGCCATGATGGCCATTTACAAGCTGCCACAAGGAGAGCACATGTTGACTGATGCACCAGAGATGATCGAAAAGACATTGAGCACAGAGCAGGATCTCTCAGCTCGCAGAAACGCCTTCTTGATGCTCTTCACTTGTGCACAAGACAGAGCAGTCAACTATCTCCTGAACAATTTGGAAAGTGTTGCGGGATGGGGAGACATTCTCCAGATGGTTGTGTTGGAGCTGGTGAGGAAGGTTTGCAGGACGGATCCTGGAGAGAAGGGTAAGTACATCAAAATCATCGTGTCACTTCTGAACTCTCCATCTGCAGCGGTCATGTATGAGTGCGCTGGAACTCTCGTGTCTCTTTCATCTGCTCCTACGGCTGTCAGAGCAGCTGCAAACTGCTATTGCCAGCTCCTGCTCTCTCAGAGTGATAACAATGTGAAGCTCATCATTCTGGACCGGCTGCAGGAGCTCAAAGTGTCCCACAGAGAGATCATGGTAGAGATGATAATGGATGTGTTGCGTGCACTGTCTAGTCCGAATCTTGACATCAGGCGCAAAACCCTTGACATTGTGCTGGATCTCATAACGCCCCGGAACATTGATGAAGTTGTCATGATGCTCAAGAAGGAGGTGGTCAAAACGCAGAGCAAGGAGCTGGAGAAGAGTGGGGAGTATCGGCAAATGCTGGTGCAAGCAATTCACTCGTGTGCATTGAAGTTTCCTGAAGTTGCAAGCGCAGTTGTGCATCTCCTGATGGATTTCCTAGGGGATTCCAATGTGGCTTCAGCAATAGATGTTGTCTTCTTTGTGAGGGAGATCATTGAGACAAACTCCCGCCTGCGAGAGTCTATCATGACAAGGCTGCTTGATACATTCTATCAGATCCGCTCATCAAGGGTGTGCACCTGTGCTTTGTGGATCATTGGAGAGTACTCTTGGTCTTTACAGGAGGTAGAGGGTGGCATTGCTGTCATTAAGCAGTCACTTGGAGACCTCCCTTTTTTCACAACTGCTGAAGAGGGGGAAGTTGTGGACATATCTGCAACCAAAGCATTGTCTCCCAGCAACAAGTCCCCTGCTCCTCCCACTGTCTCAAAGCGGCCTGCCATCCTAGCAGATGGAACTTACGCAACGCAAGTTGCTGTTGCTGAGAGTGTCTCAACCGTGCCTTCCCTCATGGCCCTGGCAGCCAGTGCAACAGCCAATCTAAGGACCCTTCTGTTGACTGGAGATTTTTTCCTTGGAGCTGTAGTGGCAACTACACTGACCAAGCTTATTTTGCATTTGAAGGAAGTGCAGTCCTCAAATGTGGCTGTCAACAAGGCAACAGCTGATGTCCTTTTGATTATGGTATCAGTGCTCCGACTGGGACAGTCAACTGCACTCCCTCACCCAATTGATGATGATTCATATGACCGGATAAGCCTGTGCATTAGAGTTTTATCGAGTGCTGATGAGGGGATGAAAACAGTGTGGCTTAAGCTTTGCCGTGAAAGTTTTGTCAAGATGATCACAGAGAAACAACACCGGGAGATGGAGGAGACAAAGGCTATTGCACAGGAGTCTTATGCACAACCTGATGATCTCATTGACTTCTATCATTTGAAGAGCCGAAAGGTAAGAATATGTGAGGGAAAGCCTTGGCAAATTGTTGAGTATTGTTGAGCTGTGTGACAAGCGCTTCTTGAGGTTCTTCATTGTCCAGAAAGCACAAAGTTCTCACTTCAGTTGAGCTGATAGGCCCATCTGGTTGTGCTCCTTCTCATCAATTGGAGACTTAAGTGGGTGTCTGGTTTTTAGACTATGGACTAATGTTCGGATGTCTGACTGGGGACTTCCAGGGAATGAGTCAGCTGGAGCTAGAGGATGAAGTTCAAAATGATCTTAAGCGTGCTATGGGTGAAATCACAAAGGATGGTGATGGCAGCAAAAAGCTGAACAGAGTCTTGCAGCTGACAGGTCTCAGTGATCCAGTGTATGCTGAAGCATATGTGACTGTCCATCAGTATGACATAGTTCTGGATGTGACAATTGTCAATCGCACCACAGAAACATTACAGAATCTGTGCTTAGAGCTTGCAACAATGGGTGATCTGAAGCTGGTTGAACGCCCACAAAACTATGCACTTGCTCCAGATACCAGCAAACAGATTAGGGCAAACATCAAGGTTTCATCAACAGAGACAGGTGTTATCTTTGGGAACATTGTGTATGAGACAACCAGTGTCCTGGATCGCAATGTTGTGGTCTTGAATGATATACACATCGACATCATGGACTACATCTCGCCTGCCTCTTGCGCAGATGTTGCTTTCCGAAACATGTGGGCTGAGTTTGAGTGGGAGAACAAGGTACTGTCATACAATTTTTATTTGATTTGTCAGTTTGCTTATTTGAAATTGATAAGATAAGGTGGCCTGTTTCTTGGAGTATGAGTTCTCCAAACATGTGGAAGCTTGATCTTGAAGAGCTTGAAATTACCTGCTGCTCTGAGGTAGTTTACTTGGGGTGATCAGTACCTATTAGAGATTTTTAGATCTCTCACAGTCTACAATGCTTCTCCTTGGTTGCTGGGTTAACAGGTGGCTATCAACACTTCAATTCAAGATGTGTCAGAATTTCTGAACCACATTGTGGCATCCACAAACATGAAGTGTCTCACCCCTTCGTAAGAGTCATCATCTCTTGACCACTCCACAGTTCCTTGTGTCTTCTTGCATAGCCAACTTTGACTCGAGTAATGACAATTGTACATTTTCCTGTCTTACCTATGACTGGAGTTAAATTTATCTCTTTCTGGTCTGTGCAGCTCTGCTCTGGAAGGAGACTGTGGGTTTTTGGCTGCAAACCTCTATGCCAAGAGTGTCTTTGGGGAGGATGCTTTGGTTAATCTGAGTGTGGAGAAGCAACCAGATGGTAAACTGAGTGGCTTCATTCGGATCAGGAGTAAGACACAGGGAATTGCCTTAAGTCTGGGAGACAAAATAACCCTCAAACAAAAAGGTAGTTCATAACTGGTGGACAGCCAGTTATCTGTTTGATGATGGAGCACTCATGTAGGGTTTATTGTTTGTTCCCATCCCTCGATGTGGAAGATCTGCTGCGATCGATATGTTTACAGAATTGAGCTTCAATCTTCTTCATGGAGAAACCATTTATCTGTTTTTCATGTGGCATGGTTCTCATGGTGTGAAGCCTGCCATGCAAAAAAGTAGAGTTCACTATCTCCAGCTCCTTCTTCTCCAGTGCATCAACAGTGTACCTCTTGGTAAGGCACACTGCATTGATTGATCTTTTCAAATATGTGCATCAAAGTACGTTTGGTTCCCTTACAGGTGTTTGTGGGAGTTCTCCCTGCAATCACATTGATATTTCCAGTAGTTGCAAAACTCAGTTTAGATCCCCCAAGAGTTTCTCCCTGACTTCCCAATACGCAGTAACAATTTGCATGCCCTTAAAGATGTACTGGATCTGTGCATAAGATGAACATAGTATGCCCCTAATTCTTTGTTCATTAGGAGTAGTACTGTGTGATGGATTCCACACACCACTAATCCTATCTAGGGTCTGTAGTTGGAATGTGAGTGTGAGATTCATTGTTTTGAAATATATATGCAAATGAATAGATAGTGACGGCACATTTTTTTGGATCCCAGTGACAATTCATTGTGTACCTATGCAGCTGTTTTGCCAATTTCAGACTGTAGATGAAGCTGAAAAAAGTCTTGCTGAGGTTTTCGGACTCACATTGCTGCTCATGACATCATGGTAAGTGGTATGGTAAGTAGTTATGGTGAGCTGTCTAATCATTTTGTTATTTGTTTCTTTTTTTGGCTGCCAGTGTCTGCTTAATTATCAAAACAACTAAAGATCTAAGCTTCTTTTTCTCATTGCTGGGTAGACAAATTATTCCTCTTTGTTTTGTATTGTAATGAATGAGGGGCCAACAATGGGCAAATTTCTAAACGCATTATGAGCCATGACACTCTTCCATTCACAACCTTCATTTGTTCCACTAACCTAAATGGCTGTAAATGTGCAACATGATTATGATCATAATGTGTTGTGTGTTGTGGTTGGGGTATGGCGCAGTTGATTTACAAAAATGGTTGTGAAATATGTGTGGTTTGATTTACAAAAATGGTTATGAAATTTGTGTGTGTGTGTCAGCATGACAGTGATGAAGAAAATTTTACAGCTTGCTACAGATTTTTAGGGTTGCAGAAAGTGGTGAAAGTCAAATTTTTTTGGCTATTTTTATAGATGTTATATATTTGATGTCCCTTTTTGGTGGTTGTAAATTGTACCCGTTAGAAAGACCAATCATGCATCAACTGTTGACCAAAATATATCTTCAGTTGGGTGGGCGGATCAGTTCAGTTAAAAAACGATGAAATGCAAAATGATGGAAGTGTCATAAACTAACAACAAAATTGGCTTTTGGAGCTACCATTATTGTGTTCTATATTCTTCAATGATACATTTTTGCTGAGTGAATATTTTTTCAACATGTTAGAAGCAACAGGGTTATTTTTTCAATTTCACGATGTAGCTAAGCTGGTGCTGATCATCCACAAGAAAATTTAACCAAATTTGGCTATAGATAAGATATCAAAGTGGAAAAATTCAAACACCCTTTTGTATTTTGACTACCTGCTGCAACAGCAAATAGAAATTTGGTGATCAAATGTAGGAACAGCATGCACAAAATGGAAATCTCAACTAAACTTGAATGATCTGGCAGGTAGCTAGCATCTGACAGGCCAGAATGAACAGTCACATGGCAGGACTATGCAATCTATTCCTGTGACAAATTTCTCCACCACCGGTCTAATTTCCTTTGTGAATGAATTAAACTGTCTCCAAGTTTTGAAACGGTTGACAGAACGTCTTCCAGAATTCCCTCGTGCAGGAATAAACTTAATAGATCTACCTTCTGAGGCTCCTGTATGTTGCTTTGACTAAACTCTTTTGTCTATTGTACAGTTGCACAGGGAGGCTCATCATCAGGAGCCAAAAATGTGATGTGTGAGCAAGTGCAGGACTAGTTTACTGCATGAAAAAAAACCTCGATTGCACTCAATTTGTGCAACTCCTTTTGAAGTTCCCTCATAAGCAAATGACTACCTAAGAGGTTGACAATGCCTCACACAGAGAAATTTGATCCAACCTCTGAAAAATGAAGCTCAGTTTGATGTTTAACCTTCTCGATCCCCCTCACGGTTCTTGTATCTCACATTCAATACTTTCTGAAGTTCATCCTGTCCTCCAACCTCTTCCAGTTCCTGCCCATCCCAATGGGGATAGAGAGGTTAGGGTATATATAAATTTGGTCAAATGATTTTGTATAGTATATGCAAGCTTCAAGCAAGTAGAGGAGATTTGCACCTTGGGGCCGAGGAAAAGACCATAAGGAACACCACCAAATAAGTCAGCATGATGCAGCTGGGGTTCACAAACCAAAACTGAATGAGTCTTATGCTTCAGAAACAGCAATCTACAAACACATGAAAATCAACCTTGCAAATCTCTGCTCGATTCCATCCATAATGATATAAGAGTTCTGTCAAAAGTGTCCCCTACCCCAACTGACAACAAAGACTAGAAAAGGAGTGAAAAATCAAGTAGAACATTTATTACCTGATGTGCTGCAGCCACCTTCTGGAGGTAGGGGAAATCTGCAATAGGCCCAACAGGGAAGCGCCGATGTACTAGGCCATCATGTACAAACATATAAGCCATGCCAAACATGGTTATACCTAAACCCTGCACACAGATATAAATTTCTACCCCTCAGCCAAAGTCATCACCACACATGCTATGCCCAAACAAAGCCATTGGCTGATGTAAAGTGTATAGCTATAGCCTCACACCAGGGACCTTAACCAGAAATTATAGTAAAATGTTCCTGTGTTATGCAGTTGTGTGTGTGTGTGTGCTTACCCCTCCAAAGCAGAGACCAGGAACAAAGCCATGGTTGAAAAACCCAATAGTTATGAGTGTAATGGCTGGTACAGCATTGATGATAGCAAATATGTCATTAAGCTCAAAGGGCCCCTGCCGTGGCTTGTGGTGTGACTGCAATTCAATACATAAGACTGCATCATTTCATTTGCTGTGATCATCATCCCAACTGAAATGCAACTTGAGCATACAAGCCTGCCTCCCACCATGGCTCACAATACAATGCAATGATGACTGCATCCCAGAAGAAAGAGCTACCAAGACAAGTTCTACATACCTCATGCATGTTCCACAGTGACGCATGCCAGAGGGCCTGATGTGCCCAGCGTGCCCAAAACTCCATACCCACCTGTCCATGAAAAAGGAGCTACAGTAATAAGCACTGACAATAATGCACATATGGATTTGCATATACAACAACAACAAGATCAGCAAATTCACAGCCTTTGTCAAGTTTGCAAAATGAGGTAAAAGCTCAAATAAGCACAAATGTCAAGAGCAATTTTTTAGGTCACACTGCTCTTACCGCAGCTCCAATCGCTAGTGAGAAAGTTCCCAGCATCTCTCCGTATGGCACCTCACCATTGTCCTGCATATATATGAAACAAAGAAAGAATGTTTTGATCAACTGGAAAACCAGTAGGAGGTTGTAATCATCCAATAGAAAACAATCCGATTCCGAAATTTCTCGTCTGCGGACAAGTAGAAGCGCAGAACCCTGAGCCAAAACAGCAGACTCCTCGACCACAAGAAACACAACTGAGACAGCAGCAGATTCTGCTAAGAACATGTGTACCTCCATTTGCCAAATGAATCGGTAATACACCGCGCCTGCCGCCAAAGTTACGAAACCGACGCTGGAGGCTACGGCGGCAAACAAGTACGCCATCCGCTCCCGCTTCCTCTCCTTCATCCTCTGCGTCATCGCCGTTGCTGCATCCGCACCGACCGCCGAAGCCACGGACGACGCAAACGCGATGGCACCGGTAGAAGACGGAAATTCTTGGCTCTCGTCCTCCGTCATTATCATCGACATCTCTTCCTCCTCCGTTTCCTCCTCCTGCGTCGTCAATTGCTCTTTCTCCTCGTCTACTGCAGGACTTAGCTCTCTTTGTTGTTGTTGCTGCAGCGGCGATTGCTGCTGCTGTTTCTGTTGCTGCCGTCGATCTGCATTTGTATCTGCTACCATACACACGAGTCGACTAATCCGTCGCCGTCCCTCCCTACTATTGTTGACTCGCGGTTCAAAAGGAGAAGCAACACTAATATTACAACAAGGCCTAAACAGCGACGACATTGCCACTACGTTTGCACTAGTACGATGGCCACGATAACTAATCCTCCTCCTGCTGCTGCTGCTGATCCTCGCCGCAGCGACTACTAGATCGCACGACGAAAATGGCAAGCGACAAACAGGTTGCAAGCCTTGCTGCTGCCCCTTACATCCCGCAATCACCACCATTTCCTTCCTCTCTTCTCCTCCACCTGAGAGGGAAAAAGAAGGAAAAAAAAACCAAAAAAGCCCCCCCCCCCCCAAAAAAATGGAAAAAAATCTACAACTACCAGCACAGTGACAACGTTCCCGAAACAATGACCTGAGAAGAATCCACTCGGCGAAAAAAAATCCCACAAGCAAGAGGCTCCTCGATGAGACCCGGATTGAAGCGTTGCGGAAGCGAAGAAGGCTATGAAGGGGGGTCGAGAGGATGAGGCGAAGAGAAGAGAGAGAGAGAGAGAGCGCGAGAGCAGAAAGGCACCAAATTTGGCCAATTCTTGCCAAATTCAGCCCATTTGAACGTCAAATTTGGCCGGATTTCGCCAGATGTGGCCAAATTTAGCGGGAGGCATTTGGGAGAGAGAGCGAGAGAGGAGATACTGGAGAGACGTGGCCGATTCTGAGTCGTCCGAATGCATTCGGAATCGTCCAGTGGCCCAATAGGAGCCACGTAGCTGCAGCGGGAGGATAGGCTGGAATTAAAAAAGAGATCGGTTCCCCCCCCCCCACCTCACTTTTCTTTTCCCCCACTTAAACCCCTCTCTCTCTTCAATTTTTTTTTTAGGGGGGGGTGGGGGGGGGGTGTGTGTGTGTGCAGAAGTTTCTAGTCCTTCGTGGAATTCTGATTTCTTTTTAAAATCGCCAAATTTTGAAAATAATAATAATTTTGTTTTGGTCACATTTGGATTCTGATTTTAG
>Ga0209611_10001885_pt1 | contig 36443 bp, 24 predicted proteins | sample S1TSphgellanicum_3_FD_187693 | JGI IMG/M metagenome (GOLD analysis project Ga0209611, IMG submission 187693) | Host-associated microbial communities from peat moss isolated from Minnesota, USA - S1T2_Fc - Sphagnum magellanicum MG (SPAdes) (version 2) | ecosystem: Host-associated > Plants > Peat...
AGAGTAAGGGGACAGCAAAGGAGGGAAGGAGAAAGTGGATTCGACGTTTTGAAGATCCGTCGTGGTGAACGAGGTTTAGAGATCCCCGCGGGGCAGGGGAAGAGAGAGAGAGAGAGAGAGAGAGAGGAGGGACAGAATGTCCGAGCCGTTGATTGCGACGAAATGGATGTCGTATCTGGCGGAGGGTTTGTTGGCGGAGGAGGAGGTGGTGCAGCCCTCCAATCCTTTCTTCTGGTGCAATGGTCAGCAACCTGTCGAGCAAGTCGATTGCAGGTAGTAACTCATACCTTCCTTTCGCCTTCTTATATGTTCTTCCTTACGAACGACCGGCACAACCTTTCATGTCGCCAACAACTGGAGATGTGGGAGCATGGCTAAATCCTCCATGTTTTGATGCCACATTTTTGCCAGTGCTTTAAGGGTTTCTTAAGACTGCATCTGAGTAAATAGGAACTGGATGTTCAAAGTTTTTTGTCTGTATTAGCTGCTACAAGATCAACGTTTTTGTTGTAGGTAGTACCTGCCACGACTTGAGGGTTTGTTCTTATCGCCTCGTGTTGGAGCTTGGTTTATTACATTCTCCAATACCACCATATCTTTCAATGCCCCTGTGTCTAGGGTTTGCCACGCATCAGCTTACGAAAACACTGTTTCAAAGAACTGGTTTTCAGATGTAGCCAGATATCATGCAGAAGCCATCATAGGTAGCAGCATCCAAGCACTAGAGGCAGAAGCCATGTACCAGGTGCTTGATGTGCACTTTAGGAGATGTTCAACCGTTTTTCAATTGCAGATAACCTTCAGATTGCTAGTGGAAGATTGCCACTTTCAGACTCCAACCCTGCACTTCAGATGTGCATCTATGAGGGTATTGTTTATTGGAGGATGGATTCTGGCTTTGGAGTGGAGGGTTGTGATGTGCATTCCTTCATGCATTTGGTAGCTGACTTGCTTTGGTCTGGTTGTGATGGGTTCAGTGCTGAGAATGAGTGCTCCAAGGGGGAGTCTGATATTCCTGACAAAAGTTGCTCTAGGAAAAGGTATGGAAATCGATCAGAGAGGAGCCTAAAACCATTTCAACAGCACAACTTCAGATGCATTGTGTGAAGAGCGTATGGCTGGCCTGCAAAGAGAACTTTATAACAAAATGTAGTGTTATGCTGAGCTGCTGGTTGCGTACTACTTTTCTCATGTCTGGTTCAAGGTCTGAAAACCATTGTTGGATGACTCTGTAGTTTCCTGGTGTGCCTCAAGCTATGTGGTGTTGAAGAGTACATAATGGGTTTGAGAGGGACATGGGAAATTGGCTGTACAGATTGCGGGAGGATGCTTGCAGTGGAGCAGGCAACAAGGCATGCCGTGAAAAGATGCGCAGGGACCGACTGAATGACAGGTTCACCCTTTGAAATCTTGATCACTTTTGGAAGAATAATGGGAGTTTAACTCTGTGTTAATGTTTGGATATTTGCCTGGTTTTATGAAATCAAAGAGGCTTTCACAAGTTACTTCTACATGATATTATGCTTGGCAAGACTTGATAGCTAGATGTGCTGCTGTTTCTTATGTGTGCTACAGTGTCTTTCACAGAAGGTTATTGTGTTGTACTCACTTATTTCTTTAGTTTGTCTGCTGGTGACAGTCTTTCAAGGCTTCTAGAGTTTGCTGAATGACTTTGAATGGCTACCTGCATAGAGTTGCTGGGTAGTCTTTATTAGTGGATTTTGCCAAATTGGTTTTGCAGGTTCCTGGAATTGAGCGCAGTTTTAGAACCAGGGAGGCCGCCAAAAACCGATAAAGCAACCATCCTGAGTGATGCTGTTCGTATTTTAGTGCAGCTTCGCTCTGAGGCTCAACAGCTTCAAGATTCAAACAATCAGTTGCGTGATGCTATTAAGGAATTGAAGGTCCAGCTCCCACTTGAAAACCCTCACATACATGCCTCAGTCTCCTTGACCCCCTCCCCAACCTTTCCATGGGTCTTAAATGAACCTATGTGTGGTTCATTCTGTATGGTTCTTTGCATTGTCTCCCTCATAAGTGTAACAATGTCAGTGTTTTCTTTAGTTGTCTGTTGATAGGTTATCATATTATGTTTCATAGCATATTTGGAAGGTGTGTGCAGACAGAGAAAAATGAGTTACGAGATGAGAAATCAAGACTGAAGGCTGAGAAAGAGAGATTGGAGCAGCAAGTCAAGGCCATGACTATCCCAACTGGGTACATGCCTCATCCTGCTGCTGTTCATGCAGCGGCAGCTGCTTTTGCTGCACAATCTCAAGCAGCATCAAACAAGGCAGCTCAGATGGCTGGTTATCCAGGCATGGCAATGTGGCAATGGATGCCACCAGCTGCAGTTGATACTTCTCAAGATCATGTCCTCAGGCCTCCAGTTGCTTAGGCCCAAAGTTGCACATTCCTTCTCCCCTGGGTGTTCAACTCCCTGGTGCTGAAGACACGGCTGTGTGTCTAAGTTTTGGTTTCCCTTGATTGGTGAAGGGACCCATCGTGATGCCAGCTAGTTGTTTACTTGTAATTTGGATGCTGTTGGGGGTTTCTGGGAGGACTCTGGCAGTGTTGGAAACAGGTGTCTATGATTCTCTCTCTTTCAACAGATATCTTTGTATTTCACAATTGATGTGCCCATCAAATTTAAGAAACTGGAAAGGTCCTATCTCTTTTTTCTTCTGAATGTCCAGCTCTCAGTCATCAGTTTGTGGTGTCTGCCAGTAGAACATTTGGCACAGGGTTCAAATATCCTCATCAATCAAAGGTGGCTTGAGTGTGCCTGTGAGTTTTCTGGACGAGTGTATATGTTAGGTAGGAATGTTGGGTAGGCAAATGTTGTCCTTTGCAGTTGGAGTTCCTTCTCCACCTAGGGGGAATTTGGAGTAGACAGAGAGTGTTTCTTGGATTCACATAAAGCTGGCAAGAAGGTAGAGTAGGGATCTGGATGGCATTTTTTTGTAGCCAAACTGTCAAGAACATTTCTGTGGTTCTTGGCTGTAACAGGACATTGCAATCTACAACTTTGGAATAATTCTGGACCTTTCCAGACATTGATGTTTCATGTGGAAACGCTTGTTGTTTATTACTCTTTTTGTTCATCTGTTTGTCCCCATGCAAGATTTTGGTGTGCCGATGAGTTTTCAATGCTGTGGGGAGAAACGCAGGCAGAGAAGCAATAAGCTTGCCCAACTCTCCCTGAAATAAAACCCATGTGTGCTGTGGATGAGAGTTAATAGTGGGTGTTTCAGCATCCTAAGTGTTGTGAGAAAACACTTTATCTTCACTTGTAAGGATCAGCTGACTCTTTTCATTGTAGTTTCTTTTGGACCATGATGATCACTTGGCCTGTGGTAATGCCTATCCAAGCAAAATTATCAAATTGTCACAGGTGGCTGCTGTTGCAATTTTTCCATAGCAAGTAAATAGTCTGCTACTCCAGGTAAAAGGGATGGATTATATGTGATGCAGGTAGAATGTTTGTGTACCACAAGTACACAGCAGCTGTGTTGTCTGCTTACAAAACACAAACACAAATGTTTATGAAGTGTTTGTTTTTGTAACTGGCCACCCAATGTAATTTTGAAATACCTTTTTTTAACAATCTCTCATGACCCAGACCACTCTGTAACAACACTGGTGGAACTGTTTTCTTTGTAATGACAAAGAACCATTTGGCTTTGACCGTGGGTTTACATGTTGCATCACAAAGTTACCTAGTTTCAGGGGACCAAGTTTTCCAAAATAGTCACACATGGGAGAGATCGAGAGAAAAGAACTTGGATGAGAAACAGACATTGAAAAAAACTGGAGAAAGCTTTGAAGATAATGCATGTACTGCAGAGATTCACAGTGTTTCTTGGGGCTTGAGAGTTTAAACGAATCAAGTCAGAAATGTGCGCAGCGATTGTTTGAAGTTTTGGTGGAGGATTTGTACTACCAGAGCACATGGTTCCAATCGCAGCAGTCCCACCTTTCACACTTTGCACCCACCCGCCCTTTTTCCTGTACCCAGGCCCCTACATCACCACCACCTCTGATCACCTGCCTGCCTCAGCAAGTACTGTTCTGGATTTTATCTATGGCTGCGTGATTCTTATGCATGTCCTGTATCTTTAGATCATGGGCAAAGAGAAATCATTTGCACCTCATGTGGCACTAATAAGACACTGAATGCAGTTTCACAAGCCATGGAGTTGTTGTCAAGTTAGTTTCACAACCTTTTTCACCGAGATCAGATCCACCCATACCCACTATGTGGGCCTCTACTAGTGTCTACCACATCCAAAATGTTGGGCAAGTTATTTCCTCACCCATAAGCATGACATTTGGACAATGTATTAAAGATCAGTTGAATGTTATCACATGGGGCACTCATTGTGATTTGTTAATCAAGGTCAATAATTTTGTTTTTACTGGTCTTTTTGGAGAGCACCATATTTTATGCGTATTTACAGGTTCAACATTCAATTGTTTAAACTAAATTTCACACTATTTGAACATTGAAATATAGTTTACATGTCACTATACTCCTACTGGTGGGAATGTGTGATACTATGTGTTGTTGTTATGTTAATTTGACTACAATTTTTGGTAGATTGTGAAATTACTGGTCGCATTCTAATCTCTGTCTAGACCTATAATCTTTGTTTTAGAGCATCTCCAATGGTGCTCTGTATGCATCCAAGTTTCACAAACCCACTCATAAAACTGGGATTGCATATAGGTGGGAGACTACTAATAGCAAACCAGTTGGACCAATCATTTGATTGGCCAATTAGCAATAGTGAGCATCAGTCGTATTCATATTTATTACACTCTTCTCTGGCAAGTGTTTGGCTTTGCTGTGCCTTTTACAACCCTCAGTAAACTCCGCAAAAAAAACCAATTTGCTGAACCAAATCAATACAGCAAAAGTCAAAACATGTATTGGTGACAAGTTATGCAGTTTGAAATACACCCTGCATTTTTTTGCATTTGGTCAGGATTGTTTGATTCATTTCTTGGCGCCTAATTCTGTCCCTTGGTTGGATGGTAGCAGGATTAGGATTGGTAGTAATTGTGAGGTTTACACTCTATCCATCTCTCTCAGTAACTTGAGGTGATTGCTTTTGTGGTTTCTCTTTGTTTTTGGTTCAGTGTCTGACTTCTATATAAATAATATTTTCTTTCTCTTAGAAGGAATTTATCTTCACAATCAATATGTGAAATAGTAACAACATTATGGGTGTTTCTGTGGACAGCATTTGTCTCTTCAGGGTTACAACGAAAACTAAATGCTTCCAAAGTAGAGAAGAAATGGTCGACATTATTGGGTCCCAAGTATTTTTGGCATTTGCAAGCTCAAGAAACTTGGTAGTCAGTTCTCTTTCCAATGGAAGAAATGGCAGAAATTTTGAGGCTTTGGAGACAAGGACTAAAATTGGTTCTTTCTGTAAACACATAGACAGTTATGGCTGCTAATCAGATTTTTCAGAGCACCTACACCAGTAGCAGTAAAATGGTGTGACTGCTGTTTTGGATGAAGTACATTGAATGTAAAAATAAGTTTGGGCCTGTAGATATGCCTCAATGACCTCCAAGAGAACTAACAAAAGAAAATTACTGCTTTTGATTATTAGCCTGCCATATTCATTGGCCCAAGTGTTGGCATTTACATAATCTCGTACTTTGTACAGTTCAACTTTTCATGTTATGGGTGAGGATGGGGGAATAATTAACAAGTTATGTTAAACATGCTAAGAAATAGCACTGGTAGAGTCCCATATAAGTTAAGGGGTATGGGTGGAGATGCTCTTAACATGGTAGAGTGAGATCTGCAGCATGTACTATATGATCTTTAGAGTACAGTGTCTTTTTCTTAGAGTATGATTTTGTTTTACCCCTTTTTGGTCCCGGCCTTTTCTTTTGAAAACATTCACACCATAATAAAACAATCCAAAAAATCTGCCTTGTATTCCCTGCTTTAAAAAGAAAACATTGCCAGATTTTGAAAAAAAGGATTTGAGAAATTTTTGGTGACATTTTGACTAGCAGTTTAGTTTGGGGCTAGTTGCTTTGCCTTTTATTTAATACTGTTGCAATTTAATACTAAAGTGTTCTGGAGATACTTGCTAATGATGCTACATCAGAAAATAGGGGGAAAAAAACACCCCACTGGGTCCATCCTCCAGGGGATATCCCTATAACTAGAGACATATAATCCTTTTCATCTGGAATACTACAGTGTTGCTGTGCAATGGCTGGTGTACTGATATATAATATAGATAATATTGGCTTTTGTCTTCACCCATCAATTGGGAAATGTCCTTTAGCAGAAGCGTGCAAGTTGCAGTTCAACATATTACTTTCAAGAATAGCAGTCTAGTGTAAAATGTCACACTAGTTGTGGAACACTAGGATGACAAGTACAAGGGAACTTTTGTTCTTCATCCTCATTAGCAGATACGATTCAGATAGAGTCTGTTAGATGACAACTGAAGACTGCTTACTCTGTGTTCAATTGGACTGGATGATGGACTCAAATACTCTGAGTGAACTTGCGTCTGCAAAGCTTCAAGTTACACACTGGGATCCCTAGATACTGAACCCCGCAAATTCTAAAGGCTCCATCTTTTTGGAACTCCACACTGCAGAAGCCACTATGGCCTTAGCTCAGAACTCTGAATAATGCTAAAGAGAGGGGTGTACGACCTCCTGTTGAGGAGAGAGCAATTGGTGCTGAGCCCACTCCCACATGTTACTGCTATAGGCCAGGCAGTGCTTGATAATTAGACTCTCTTTCTACAGTGTACACCATCTGCATGGGTCTAAAGAACTTTCTGCTTCAGTAGACAGCAGAGAAGAGAGTTGGGTCAGCAATATTTGCCCTGGAGATCCCCATACATGTTAAATTTTCCTTGGTAATCTAGACTGGAGGTTCGTTTTGTCAGGAAAAAATATTTCCAAATGTATGGCTGCCTTGTTCTGTGCATGAAGAAGTGCTGGTACGAAGCAGCTCTACTGGCAGCAGCAAAATGGTGTGGGCAAACTATTTTGGTTGAAATAGAGTAGCTAAATAGCCTGAAAATGAGTTTGGACATGTAAATATGCTTTGAATCAGGGCCAAGGATTTTATTTCAATTTTCTGAGGTAGATTGACTGATGATCATTCACAAGAGGACTTAGCCAAATTTGGCTACAAGTCAGAGAGGAAAGAAGATTTTTTGAACCCCCCTTTATTTTGGCTGCTAGAACCTATGGTGTAAAGTTGGCAGTTTCAAAAACATTTCTAAAATATGGCAACTATCAGCCATTTTTTCCCAAAAGAAATGCTTTACATGAGTTGCAACTTGTCTACCTACTTGGGATATATTGAAGACACATTTAGAAACTATTTTGTGAAAGAAAAGAAATAGTGTTGTGTTGGATGCCCCATTCTCCTTTCAATGGGTTCCTTAAGACCACCATTAGGCTATCCAAATGATTTGTAATTGATGCAAAAAACTATATTAAATCTACAAATAAAAAGACCAAGGTTTAGTTTCTTTTCCTTGGAAAAAAGAATCAAGTCCAATTCAACCTTTACAAGGGGCTTCCATTATTTGGATTAGTTTCTTTAGAAGGAAAAAAAAAAATTTACACAAGTCATGCAATTAAATGTTTCTAGATTTTGGTTGTAGGTGGAGAGATGCCTTCAAACAAGTTCAAGCCCCTTTGCACCCTCTATCCAAAAGAACTAGCACCAAAGGAAAATCTTAAGCTCTTTAACTTTGCAAATTAAGTATTGGAATTCTTATTTCCTAAACATTTTTTGAGGAAAGTGATGTCTATTAAAACATCAATAAAAGTGTTTCTTCATACATAACTTCCTTTGGTTTCTTAAGGTTATGGCACATCCACTTGTAGGCCATCAACTTAAGTCACTACCACATCCAAATCCTAAACCCTCCTAAGATGGGCATCATTCATATTGACCAAAATGTTTCAAGCATGATAAATTAGAGTGCACCTACAAAAAGCATGAACAATTGCTTCTATACTGGTTACTAATTGAAAAAGAAAACTGGACATTAAAAAATGATTTGAAATACTTCTGTCATCATCAATTCATTAAATTTACTCGAAATCAGAATTTGAATAATTTTGAAGCTTCAGTATCCCATTTCAAATTGGATAACAAATGTCTAGATATATTTGCTTTGACCTTTTTGAACCTGTAGTAAACTTGTGGTCGATTAATTATTCAAAGAATCTCACTCTGGGGAGATGAATTAACTCTCAAAGCCACAGGATTCGTAATAAGTATGACAGTAATTAGGTTACATGTGCTGAAACTGAAAATATGGGTTGCTGCTCACTAGTCCTTTTAATGTAAAATATCTCATGATCTGAAACTGCAGCTGGGATGGATTATTGCAGGATTACTTTTCCTGAGGAGTGATGATTTCTTCTTCCTGAGGAAAAGTAATGGAAAAACCCATAGCGTCACATTTCTTGCTTGAGTTACATACAGTTTTCCTGAATCATTGGTGTACATCTTCAGCAAATGGGAACAGAAAATAGAGTGAATACTAAACATATGACGCTTTGCTAATGAACTTCATTTTGAGCTTTTGATCCTAATAACAGAAGAGAACAAGTGGATCAGTGAGAGTACCAAGTCGTTAGCTGATAATTATGCCATCCACAGGAGAGTGTGAACAGATTCAAAACCTTTGTGTTTACTGGTTCTGCCATAAACTATAAATGTTGTTTGCCAGGAATTCACAGGTGAAGCAGCAGACTGATGGTTTTGATAGCTGTGATCACAGTGAGATCAGTAAACTATCTCTCGGACTTTCACAGGATCCAACCCGAATCACAACACAACTGTGAATTAGAATTGTTGAATAAATTAAGACCGTTGCTGAGCAAGATCCTGGGTTAAGGATTTTGGATCAGTAATCTCATCATCATCTAAAGCGGAGCTGGGGCTGTTCCAATTAGAGCATCTCCAAAGGAGACGCAGTAAAGAGGCTATGTAACACAAAAGTGCAGACTGAATTGACGACCCCGTAATGAAATTTATGGTATGAGCAAAAGACACACCTCCAGCACTTTGTTATACCCAGCACCCCACACTGTCACCCTTGGAAGTGCAAGTACCATGCAAGTGCAAAACACTCCACATTTTGCAGCAGTGCAAACTGAGGGTGCATTATATCCCCTAATGAGTCATCAGGAGCGAGTGCATTTCACTTTTCAAAATGCTCACATTACATTTTTATTTAAAATTTTATACCCAGTGGGTACCTGTCGGGTATCACAATAAAAATGAAAAAAAAGGTAAAATTATGCGGCATGTTTTACAATGTGCAATGCTCTTGGGCCAGGGCATTCCCAAATTTCTGGCCAAGGGCTTGTTATTTTGGGAATGCCCTAGCCCTTGGGCGTTACCCTACACTTAAAGCCATGTCAGTGTTTTTCTAGTGTTGTGGGAAGGCCCATTATAAAGTCTAGTAGTTCACTATATAGTTTCTAAAAAGTTCCCTCACAACTTTTATTTTAACAAAAACTCAATGGGTACCCACCAAGTACCACACATTAAAAAAAAGTGACAAAGATTTACACACAATAAGGCCCTTGGGGGAAAGTGTTACCAAAATCAAGGTCATGCTTGATTTTGTCTCATGTGGGCCCTTTATTCCTATAATGCCTTCCATGTAGGCTTTACCTATCACTATGCACCCTTTAAACTACCATTGCCACATGCTAATTCCCATGCCTGTAAATTGCCAATGTGAGTAGGCTAGAGCTAATAATTTTGCTCTCCCAATTGGAAGAACTATGCTTGTGAGCATGATGAGTTTTTTGTGATGCAATAGTAGCAATTGTCAAGCATACATTGAAGGCACAAAGATTCAATGCGTTATGCTAGTCCCTATTGCTATCAATCTCTAGGATTGGTTGTGATTGCTAAGAATTTGTTGGAGTTCTAGTTGATTGGTTCTTGGAGCTCTATTGGATTTATATATGAGTTCTTTAACAAAAATGGAAATGTGTTTGCCATTGACAAAGCTAGGAATCTGGGTCTACACTTGAAGGAATCAAGGTGCAATGGTTTACAATTGTCAAAATTGAGGTGCATGAACTTATAGTTGCAAAGACTTAGGGTGTATAGTTTTGTAATCATCAAATTTAAGGTGCATGGGCTTGTAGTTGCGAGAATTGAGGTGCATGGGTTTGCAATCTTTGGAGTCAAGGTGCATGTGGTTGTAGTTGTGAAAGCCAAGGGAGTTGGGGAAGCCAAGGGTGTCAAATGTGTTGAACCTTGAAACCACACCTTCAATTTTATCAATTCCTTTTGACAACAAAACTTTAAATATTCCCTAGTTTTGTTGTTTAACATTGGTCATCAATGATTGTGAAGAATGCCAAAACATTGGACTATTCCATAATCCTTTTTTTCACATCACAATTGCCATGTTTAAAGTTATGTGTGTTTGTGTTTTAATTGAACATTCCTTTATTTTTGTCAACTTAAAATCTTCCTTTGCTACATGTGATCCTTGTGGGTGCTTCAAAACGTTCCTTCAATTGAAAGTTGTTCCTTCTACAAGTACATTTAATTCCTTCACAAAGTCATTAAAACTCTCTATGTTTCCTATTAGTTTGGACTTTTTTTTTTCATTGATTTGATTTTCTACTTTCTTTTTTAATTTCTACCCACCAAGGTATATCCTTGAGGATCAACAAACAATGAATGAACACAAAAAAACCAAGTACAACTTGATAATTATCACAAAATTTATGCTTTATCAACCTCCATTTTGCTTATAAGTTCCTAACTTCACACTCACCATTATCAACACATTGATTTGAGTTGTAGTGGTTTGCAATCTACTTTCAAAACACTTGGAACATGTATTTAGTTAATTCTAAATTAAACTATCAATTTTGGACTTTTTTTAATTTAGTGATTGGGATCAAATTTGAAACAAAACATTGTTAACATCTACTTGTTAGATTATCTAGTGAGGTAAAAATTTATTATTATTTATTGTTGCATCATTTGGTGGCCCTTAAATAAAATTTTCTTTTTAATTTTCCAACTTCTAAATGGTCAATTGTTAATTTTGAACTTTTCAAAAGTTCGAAATTAACTAAATACATGATTTGGGCTCTTGATCTACCCATTTCCAATAATTGGGTCATGTGAAACATAAAGCACAAAGCTCCACAATTATTTTTCCTCATCTACCATTAATTTTCTTTTTGCTTCATCACTTTTGAAACATCAAGATCCTATGAAACCTATGAAGCCATCCTCAAAAGCATTGTCAAAAACAATGGAGCTCCCACATGAAGGGCAATAACTCCATTATATGAAAAGATTTGACTACATTTAGCTAGAATTTATGAAGCTTGAACTGTGGCACCAAGTTGTGGGGCCTTGTGTTGAATGTGGTGACACTTGTAATTAATTTGTAGGTTTTTGTGATTTTACAATTTTTTTTTCCACCACTATATATTGTTGTTGGAAGCTCATTTCATGTATTTTATTATAGATTTTCCTAGCTTTTGAATATTATTATGTGGGTGATTATAATAAATGCTCATATGAAGTTAGATTGTGTCCACTCACAATCCTTACTTGGTTCTCCACCAATGTTGTCCAATTCTAGGTTTCCAAAGTTAGGTCTAGGTTTAAGATATGAACTTAACAAGTTTACATGGACCCAAACTTGGCCAAGAATTGGACTTGACGGATCTACATTGACCTAGACCCTCTTAGACTTGATTTGGCGATTCTACATGAATTGAAACCCATTATAGAATTGGACCCAATTAGTAGGTTTTTAAGGGTTTTTTAAAAATAGGATTTCAATCATGTTTGTTTATCAGGGGCTAGGATCCTAGTGCATAGCCCTAAGCTTTCATCCATATATACAAGGGCATCTCCAATGGCAACATTAAAATGGCCTTTACACAAATACTTTGGATGTAGTATATTTTTTCAATAGTGTCAATTTCAATATGGACATCTAGGCATTAACAGCATACCACCCATCAAAGTTTAAATAAATGAAATAGTTACAAAGGAAGGTAGTGAGTTGGGTGTTCAAATTGAGATCATGCTTGATTAAGATCCCATGGGCAAACAAAAGACAATGACATTTATTCTTGATATGGTCACCATCCATACTCCCAAGAAAAAGGAGGTATTTAGCTTTAGTGTTTTTTTTAAAAAATCTAAAACTTAGAACCAATGAGTTTCATAAAGCCTAAAATAATGGAATTGGGAACTAGTAAAAACAAATTGGACTTCGCCTTGAAATTAATGGGTTTTGATTTTTGAAATTATTCCCTAGATTTGAACTTGAAGGGTTTTCCATTTTACAATAAATTATAGACTCAACCTTGATAATATTTTAAAGACCACTTGATTTGACTAACATTTGTCTTTACCATTGTTAACCAAATCCATATATAATGTTAATAGTTTCTTCCTAAAAACACAAAAAAACATGAAAAAATGGACAATATATAGTGAGAGATCATTTAAATGTCACCACATGGGCTAACCATTATGTAGGACAGTTAATCAAAACTAGTCATATTCTTTTATTGATCCTTTTTAAATCCTTAAAAAATATATATTGCATAACTTGTTAAGAATGAAGATTAAATGGCTTATACAATCTTGGACTTCAAAGTTTAGTCGCAATTGTGATTTTCTAGTTTTATGCTACAACTTGTGAGGCACAAGGTTCATAACTAGGTTGTCTTGATTTGCAAATATTTTGTAAGTGACTTATGTAATATGCACTATGCAATGTGACCTTCTAATTTCCAAAATATGAATTCCATAGTCAACTATTGAACACAAGTGTTTTATTCCAATTTTTGGATTTCCCAAACAACCCTAAATTTGAACCCCAAATTGTTGCAAACTTGCAAGTTGCAAAGTACATTAACAATTGTAGACCCCAAAGCCCACAAAGTTTCCAATTGTGTTTGAAATGCACACAAGGGCCAATTGTGGTGATTTGTTTAGTTGTTGTTTTATCATTTTCCCCATACAATCTTTCTACAATGTAAAGTGTTACACCTCCTAAATGTCTTGGATTGTTATGTCATAAAACATTTCTTCCAAAGATTGTGTTTTTGGGCTAGCTAACACCAAATCTCTTCTAAAACTTGAGGCATTTTATAAGTTGTTTTTGTTCCAATCTTCAACCATAGAGATAGCTTGGGGAAATCTTCCTTTTCCAATTGAGCATTATTTGTATGCCTTGGGGGACATTAGTAAGAAAAACTAGAAAATACATGAGTTTAAATATAGGGTGCAATATATTAGTTGTTGGATAAAAATTATAAGTTAATTCATTAAAAATAGGGTACATTTTATTCAAATAATCAATTTAATTATAATATAGGGTATGTAATAATATGAAACAATGGATTATAATTAATATAGGGTGGCTTTAATATGTATATATTAAAAAATAAAATAATAATAGGATGATAAAAAATAGGTTGGACAATTATTTAACACCCCCCCCTAAAAATGGTCATTTGACACATGTAGATCCCAAACTTTGTACACTAAGTGTCCCCTTGGGTTTCTATGGCTATCAATTTCCTTTAACATCAAATTAACTTTATTATATTTATAAAACTCATGAATAATATATATATATATATATAACATATTGGAATTAAATTGTTGTGCTTTTGGCAATTTGATGTGTTGTCTAATTGATTTTTTAAATAGTTGTATTTTGCAATTAACAAGAAATATGGGAATAACTAAATTCTTTTCCACAACTAGAAGAAAGAGCTTTTTGCTACTTGCAATAGTTGAACAAACAAATTTACAACTTGAATTTAAGGTGTTAATACACATTTTAATTTTCTCTTTGTAAGTTGTCATATGTAAACGTTTTTGTAATCCCATGTAAAGAATACATGAAGATGTGGTAGATTTTTTTATTTGGGTAAAATAAATGTTGGTTCTTGGTTGTGGGTTGAGTTGTAGGACATTGTTATGGCTGACAATGGTTGGGACTAATCATTGGGACACTATGCATTTTTCATCCCTAATCAATAAAACAAATTACGTAAGTTCATAGTAGTCTCTTCCACACTCCTTCAAGCCCACTTTCTTTGCATAAGGTCAATCTTAATTAAAATACAAATATATTGTAATCAAGAATTGGGCCACTATTTCTTAGTACTAGGTATTATCCATGTTTGCATCTTTGTTATAATATTTTATTTTTATTTTTATTTTGAGATGCCTTAGAGGTTAGAGTCCATTAGTTTGATGGAAAGATTTTTTTTTGGCTTGAATAATTGCACTAATGATGAAGCATTCTAAATTATAATCACCAATGCAAAGGATAAAGCAATTGACTAGGTGTAAATTTTCACTATGTGGCAATACATTGGATACAATTGAATTAATTTCCATGATTTAGGTACATCTATATGGATTTGAATGTCTTATGTGCCCCCCTGTAAGGTGTAAAGGGGTGACATCAAAGATGTAGAAGTTCAACCATTAATTGTGGGAATAACTATATTCATAGAAGAAACACCATGAAAATTCCAAGAAGACTTAGAAAGTTAGCATGTCACTCAAGGGTTGTGAAGGTGAGATGGTTGCACAATTGGCTTAGGCTTCTAATGAAAATCACAAAATGCTTTCACTATGGAATGGTAGCTCAAGCTTTCAAGGAATTGCTATTATCTTATGGTGTAAACTATAAAGTACACATGCAACTTCTAAAACATAATTTATGGACTCAAGAGGGCTACAAGGTTGGACAAGATAACTAAATGCACAAACACAAAAACTTTGACAAAATTTGTGTTTATGTTCAAGTGTTTATTTTTTTGTGGAGATTTGAATGCATGCAACTTGTAAGGGGTTGGGTAGCATATTAAGATAAAATATGAGCAACCATGTGAATGTTTCTTTTGTCTTGCAATGATTGAAAGCTTAGATAGTTGTGAAGTTTTATCACCTATCAATTTTCACTTAAACATTAAAATTTTCACATTCTATTTCGCTTTGGTAAGTGTTTTCTTTTAAAAAATCCATGTATAGTTCATATAATTTGTAGTATGTTGTGTTGGGTGGTTTTGTGGGTATAATTTGTAAGGACTTCAAACACCTTGAATGGACTTCATAGAATGTAAGATGAACTCTAAATAGTATGTCAAGGACTTTAAGGGACTTCAAAAAAATTTAGTGGACTTCATAAAAGATAGATGGACTTTGGGAGCTCTAGTAGTGCTACTAAATGACTTTGAGGTCACTTCCAGTACTAAGGATGGATTGACTAGGATTTTGTGAAGTAAAATGAACTCCATAGAGTTCCACAAGGATTTCATAGAATGTACATGGACTTTGGGAATTTGGCAATGACATTTTGGGGCTATGTAGATGCATTCTATAATAAGGAGGGATTGCCCATGGACTATGGAACTTCACATAGTCCATGGGTAGTCCCTCATTGTGCCTAGACTTGTGGTTTGACTTTGTTTGGACTTGTGTCAAGGCACTTAAAGTAAGTTGCCAAGGACTTTATGGACTTTGAATATTATTGAAAAACTAATTAAGGAATTGAACTACCATTTAACAAAATTAAAAACACAAGTTAACACTTGGGAAGTTGATACATTTAATTGCAAACTTGAAAGGCAATTGAGGACACACTAATGGACTCAACCAGAAAATATCCTAGAATTTTGAAATTTTAGAAGTTTGTCTGTACACATACAACCCAGTAGTTCAAAAAAATGTACAAACACAAAGCTCAAAAATAAATGATGGAACGTACCAACTTGTTGACCTAGAAGTCTCACATCTTCATCAATGTGTCTTTTAGTTGTTATAGGTAGCTTCAACTTGCTTAACCTGCACCAATTTGGATGTAGAGCTTGATCACAGCCCCTATGCAAACATTTCAAAGAAGAAGCAAAATGTGTGGCAACACACTAAGAATGATACACATGTTGGCATGCCAAGACTTTATAATTCCATGCTGGTTCAAAGCCTTGAGCACAAAACGAATAGCTTGGAATTGTGACAATGCAAAGGAGATCAAGAACATTAGGTTCACTAAAGGCTACTGGAAAGGGTCAAAAACTTGGATATGGTATCTCACTATGGAACATCAATTGAACTTGTCGAGCTATAGCAACTTGTCATTGTTGGCAAATTTCACATCTTCCTAAGGCCTCCTATAAAGCCCCTTTGGCTATAGAAGCCTTCTTTGCCACAAGCTTGTGCTTTGCTTGAGAGGTTTCAAGCATCTCCTCAAATTCTTCAAGGATGCCTTGTTGGGAATCAAACTTCCATTGAATAGACTATAACGCCCTAAAAGCCTCAATTGTCCTTTTGTTGTTGTCTGGGGTTGCTTTGAATTCTATCAAATGTGCGTTTGCAACATCTAAATCATGTTGTAACACCTATAGCTTGGATGATGCTTTCTAAACTAAGTCAATGTGATCTTTAAGTTGTGTATTAACAAGTGATAGCTCATGTTGACAACTATCTCTTGACTTAACAAATGAAGACAAAAAAACCTCTTATCGAAAACATTAAACCTTTAGAATTGAAAGAATGTTGGGGTATTCACTCAAATCTTCAAGATTAAAAATGCAAGGTGTGATTTATTCCTTGACGGACGATTGAACAACATGTCTTTTGAAGGCAAAACCTTTTCGTCTAACTTTGTAGGTTCCTCTCCATCACTAACCACCCCAACTCCCAAACCTTTAGCTTCCACATGACTTTGATTTGCTTATTGAATATGGTTTAACCTATGAAGTTGATCTTGGATCGTCCACTTTGTAAACATAGCCCAGTTCACCTTTTGTCCTTTCCCCTTGTATACAATCCCTCGAGCCTCAACTTTGTTGATCAACCTTGTGTTCGGCACCTAAGTGCATTGATGAGTTTTCATCCACAATTCTTCAACGTGCTTAATGAGTACCTCATTTTTGTTGAAGCAATAGTGGTAGCCATTTTTACTATTATAGGCCCTAAACAATGCTTGCACTTCTTTTGTGCAATCCTTCCCAATCTTCAACCTCTTTGGATTAGTACCTTTGTTGCAAAAATTGTAGTTATTTGCAAACTGACTATAGGTCATTTGAACTTTTTTGTCAAATATGATTTTAGGAGGCTTGCCATACAAAGGTTTTACATATGGAGATAATCTGCCCTCAACCTTCATTTGTCACTTTAATTCTATACAACATTTTGTGACATAATGAGTAACCTTAGTGGCATTCAATCATTAAACATAGAGTATCAAATGCTAACAAGATCACATGATCAAATTTTAGTGTACGCGAACAAGGAAGAAACAAAATTGTAAACAATCTAGGTTACACAAGTTTGAAAGAGACAAAATGTAGATGGTCTAGGTTACACGTGCAAATCCCGTCGTGAGCATAGTAGGTTCCTAATTAAGAAGGAAAGCCCACAAATTTCAAATGATTAAAAAAAGAACAAATGTACAAGATGCACATGTCCTGCAAATCCTTAATTTAGTTTATCCTTAACCCAATCAAACTTAGTCAAACTAGGCAAATAAAGAGTAAGTTGATGTTCTCAAGTGCCAATTTGTGAACCATTATAACATGCACATACCCTGGTGCCCAATAGTTTATCAATTTCAGTAAAGGATTTGTGGAGATCTAGTAGTTCATTTTGGTAATTGGAGTTCTCGATTTCCAACTCGAGGATTTTCTTTCTTATGCCTTTTAGGTTTTGCAACTCCCTCTATAGATGTTGTATGGTAAGGGCATCATGTTGGTTGGAATTTTATAGCTACAGTAGTTGTCCTTTCAAACTTGGTAATTCTTGCACGTTCTTCTACAACACTTCCTTGCAATCTCCAATAATGTAGTCAAGATGTTACCCACTATATGGGCAAATTCTTTCAACCAAAGTAGGTGGTTCTCCAAATCCTTTAATGAAACCATTAAATGTGGCAAGCTCTTTGTAGTGGTTTAAGAGCAATATCTATATGCAAGTTCTAACCAAAATTACCATCCTATTAACATGATAAATGTGATTGTTGGCTACTCGAAACAAAAGCTTGAGATTATGCAAATTCTATTTGAAGACAAAATGAAATGAGCTAGTTTAGGGGAAGTAACATACAATTAGGCACATGGTGAATCCCAATTTTTGGAGGAATAAATTGTACTTGCAGAGCAAGAATTGAAAGATTTGGAAAAGGATCAGAGTGTAATCTTTAAGCAATTAGCTGAAATGCGGAAGGGTGGAGGAATGTCTTTCTAGCCTAAACCTATTTTACACCTTGATAGACCTATTAATGATGGAACAAGTATGATTATCCATACATCAAAGCATGTCATTTATGTGGGCAATGGTACCCACTTCGGTTATATTGTTGTGACATCTTGCTTACACACATTTCACCCAACATGTCTTGGTGAAAACTTGAAAACTAACAACAAATGCAAGGTATGCAACTCGAAATTGCACCTTAATTAGTGGTGTAGTTGGGGTTTTTGACCTTTTGATGATGAAAGGTTTGTAGCCCAAGAGATGGGTCTTGAGGAGGAGCGAGTTTGGTTATTGAATGAACTCAAAACGAAAATAAGGGGTTTTTTTAGGTTAATATTTCCTAGGTTAATATATGAATTGGCCTTTAATTTGTAGCTTGCAAATTTACCATTCAACATGGTTTCATGGTTTTCTATATTTCGTCCATGGCAAGTCCCATCTATTCCAATAATTACCACTATTGAATTGCAATATAAGGACATTACATAGAACCAAGGCAAATTGGGCTTAGCTCAACCAACAAATTTGTTCCCAACCCAGAATTACAGTTCACTTTTGTAGGGGCCATATCAAGCAATCTTGAAATTGCCACATTAAAATTGGACCATAGTCAAAGTAGCACTAAACCTTCACTAGCAAGACGGCTAGTAGAAGTGAATTAATTTCTTGCCAAATTATTCCACTTTACTATAATAACAAATTTGCATTTCATATGCATACATTCACCAATTTTGCCTTAATTTTTAACATACTTCACTTTGTAATTCATTAAAACATCAAATTGATGGTTATTCCATATATATAACAAACATATGCATTTTAGAATACATCAAAAAAAAAATTACAATTCATTTCATCATATTCTAATACTACAAAATATTCACACAACAATATGAACATAAAAATCACTACAACAGTACGTACTCTTTTGTTTTACTGAAAACTCCATCAAAGTTACAACAAAATTCCATGTTTTATTGAAATAAAATCCAAAAAAATAAAACAAAATTTGTGGTATATCAAAAATAGAATATGTGGTTTTCTACTACAAAATACCTATATCTCATTTTATTCTTCCCAAAATTATGTGTTTAAGAATCCCCTCCTTCCTAGAATTCTCCCCTTTGGGTAGTCCCAAGTCACATGACCATGATAAAAAAACAACAAAAATTCAAAATTCAAACTAATAATGTTCCATGATTAGTCCCTATCCCAATGCCTTGTCCATCCAAACCATGTACTCATCCTACCCCCTTAACATTACCCGCTCTATACTTTGGATTTCGTCTTCAAAATCCTTGTAAAATGATATAAAATGAAATGAAAGTATTTCGCATCTTTTTAAACATATGTCTCCTTTATGATAATCTTTGTAGTCACAACCTGTATAACAACTAGTGGTTCTATACCCATCTTTAACTTTGTAGTTTTGACTTGTATCTTTGTCTTTATAATTCTGACCTCCTCTTCCACTAACTCAATTTGTGGTTCTATTTCCAAAGGCTGTATTTTAAACACCTCTTCTTCTATTGCTGGAATAGTCTCCACTTGTCCTTGTTCATGAATTCTTTGTGGTTTTTTCTCTTCTTGACCCTTTTTTTTGAGGTCTTGTGGTTTTTCTTTTTATATCTCCTCCTCTTGAGCTACTCCACTTCTGAAGTCTTATGATTCTTCACTTTGCACTTCCTCCTCCTAAGTTGTTCCACTTGGCCTTGCTTTAGTGTTTTCATTTTGGCTTGATACTTTTGTACTTATTGGATTGCCATAAATAAAATCTAGAAAGTTCTTTTGATAAGCTTCCAACTTGTACTTCAAAAAAAATTCATCAGTTCTATGCTAAACTAGATTCTTCTCCAACTCCTTTGTAAAAAAATCCTTTACAACCTCCCACCATTTTTCAAATTTTGTCGTAGAATCCTTCCTCTTGTTCTTTGTCCTCATTAGGCTATAATACTATAGCATTTGTTTATAGTCCTCTAGTTTTTTCTTAATACCAACTACACCGGTTTCCGTAATTAATGTTACTCACATTATTTGCGAACAGTGTTTTTACACATCGCTTTCCGTTATTAATGTTAATAACCTTAATAGCGCGTTAACATTAATACAGGCGTAATCTAAATAATGTTAATAACATTATTTAAATCGATACCTAATTAATGTTAATAAGAGAAACTGTATTTGGTTGCCAAATGATGTATAATTGCGAATGGAGTGGCTTGCCATGTGGCTACGAAACTGCTACAGTTTTACATTAATATTTATTGTTGTGATGTTACGGAGGATGAAGCGCCTGATCACGCGAAATGCGACGAAAGCAGTTTGTTGAGGTTTAATCATGCAACGGGGCGTCGTCATCATGCGGATCCAAATCCGGTACAGCAAGACCTTCGAAATGTTGACGATGTTTTTCAATGACGATTTGAAGATCGCAATTAAGTTGTTTTTCATGCCATTTTCCTATGATGTCGAGGGATAGCCCGTAGCGAATCATTGCCTTACGGGCGTAAGTCAGGCCGGTTTGATCGCGCTGCTCATTTACCCGACGAACTGCTTCGGCAGCCATGCGCAAAAAAAACGATTTTCCGGGATTTTGCAGCGCGCCAGATCCTTCACGCCAGAGGCCATCCTTGATGGCTTTGAACTTATAGTCATCCCAGATTTCCATCCAAGCATCCTTGATCTTCGAGATCACGAACGAATCGCACGGCTGAATCTTGTCGGTTGCGGCAGCCACCAAGTAGCGAAGAGTGGCATTGCTCGACTCCAACGTTGCCTGCATGTTCCCATTACCGTCATCGTGATGGCCGTTGAAGTTGTCCACAAATATCACTCTCTGCTTGGACCGATCGGCTGCATGTCCGCGGTAGTGAGCACGTGGTTCTTGGAGGTATTGCGCCCACAGCTTCTACGTGATGAAACCCTTCTTGGTCGTTCTATAGCAGACTCCAGGGATGTCATCGGGTACTCCGCGAATAGGATAGCTTTCGCTGGCGTTCTAGAAAATGACACATGGATTACAAATTCTTGCATGTGGCCCGCCCATTAGTCGAATCATCAGCGTCATTCCCATGCCGCCGGATACTACATCAGCGTACTTGACATCATTGTCACCGCGAAATCCCAGTGTTTTGTCGTTGTCCAAGTTGACCTTGCAATGCGTTTCATCGATGTTCTCAACCAGGTTCTCATCGAACGTACTAGCGCGAAATTCTCTCGCAAGCTGTCCGAGATGGAATGCGATTTGCTTGTCAATATGCTGTTGACGAGTAGGGCTCAGCATCAACTTGCCAGTTTGAGCTCGACCGACGATATTGTTGACCGTCTGAAAACGCTGAATCCATTTTATATCGATGCGATCAATGATAGTGGTGCCCTTGTGCTGTAGGTTGGGAGGGAAATCAGGATGATTCATCTCTACCAGGATGTCCTTCGCGAGGCAAACCAATAGCTTCGGATTGAACTTCACGCCCATTTTGTGATAGCGATCAAATTCGTCGACAATGAGAGGATACAGCCAGTTGACCCATGGAGCCCGCTTTGGTCCTCGACCAGGGGCAGCTTTTGTGAGCACCTTCTTGGCTTTCCCCGGTTGCGCAGAGTTGCAGGATACCATGTTGTCATGATCGTCACGGATCTGTAGAATAGTAGCGCATTTTTCCCACCAGCGTGACGACTTCATGATCGTTGCAGATGTTGTCCCTCGAAAATGCTCGGGGAACGCCTTGACGGTTTGTGCGTGTAGTCTTTTCTCCCCGTTTGCTTCGTCATCATTGATCATCCACTCAACAATTCTAATGCAAGTTTGCTGAGTTGTGACTGCAGTAGGACGCTTTCTCTTTCCCAGAGCACGAGGATTGTCGGCGAGTTGTTCGCCAACGATGACGCGGTCATTGTTCGCAACAATTATCACGTCATTGGCTGCGCCATTCGGGTCCAATGGTTCGGGTGGCTCCTTTTCGTCATTGGCAGCCTGACGTTGACGAGCAAATGCACGAACAATGGGAGACGGGGAAAACACCGACAAACGTACTGCTCCACGTTGTATATCCCGTGAAGATTGAAAGTTCGACGGTGCAGACATGGTGAAGAGAACGCTTTCAGAACGAGAAGGAGCTGGGGAAGTAACAGAGGTATGGGACTATCGTTGAAGAAGTGTTCGAAAATATCTGAACATACGTCAGTGCCAGCTAGCGCCACTCTGCAGTCTGCAACCCTTACAGCGAGTTGTAGCAGTGCAACTGCCTTCTCGTCCCAAGATCCCCTGTCACCAAAAAGAGAGGGAACAAAACCAACCAAAGAAGCTGACCACTAGTGCGGGCCTGATCAGAATGGTATCCCTACTGATCATCCAAGACAGACCACTCTCTCCAACCCCTTTCCCTATAAGCTCATCGCAAAATATTTTCCATGCATCCACTGACCTTTGGACAAGATCAACTCATACTCTCACAGATCAGCAAAACAGAAAAGCCGAACTCAAAACCCCCACCTTGCCATTCATGAAAAATCCCCAGAGGGTACAATCTTTCTAGATCCAGAGTGTGCATCAAAAATCAGACATTAGTTCAGGTAATGCCTTTGAGGTCAGAGCTTTCGGTGTTCGTGAGCTCCCTTGAGCCTCTAACCCGATCCCACATAGTATGCTACAAATGCATGATTTTCTCTCTCTCTGCTGGACCAGAAGCCTATGACCTGACTCTCCTTGAGTCCAACTTGCACTCTGAACAACACCAACCCTGGACAGCTTGTACCACGCTTGCCAATGCTACTCCAAACGACTCATCCTCATACCAAATGATCAGCAACTCTGCCGATCTCAAAGCCTTTCTACATCCTCACTCAAAGCACTCCTTCTCTCCACCTTCCGGATTCCTCCTCTCCTCTCTGCTACTCACTCCGACCACAACCAACATCCCTGATGCAAAGCACTGCAGCCCAAACCTCAATTCTACCGCTCGGATCCCTCCAATCCTTCCCTTACCTCGGCATTACACCTTCCTAAGTCCTCTATAGAGCTACCTCAGCCAGGTTGCTGGCGCAGCGGAAAAGTTTCAACAACCAGCCCAGCTCTGCTCTACCGCCAATCCACTCTCCATCCTCCCTCACTTCTACCAACCCCCTGCGTTTTTCTGGACCTCCTGCCTTTCTGATTTCCCCCGTCCGAACTCCCATCGTCCCCCCCGTTCACCACCTCTTTCGGTTCGATTTTGAAGCTTCCGGCCCAAGCTTCCCATGCACCGTTGCCATTCACACCTCCCCAAAATCATAAACCCAACCGCCTTCATTAAACTGGTTTCTGGCGGGTTGAATTTCTCAAACCCTTAAACCAAAAAGATCATATTTTCAAACTCAGTAGTCGTAATCAGGTTTCCGTTCGGCCACCCCATAACTGGTCACACCCCCATTCCTCCATTAATGTTAATAACATTAAATGGGAACTAACATTAATTTGGTATTAACATTAATTACGGAAACCGGTGTAGCTCAAGGAAGCTTTCAAAAAGGCTTCTATGTGTGCATCAAATAAGAAACCTTTTGAAGAACCTTCTTAACTAGCAGTTGATTATGAGTTAATTGAAAGTTAACTTGGACTTAATTAAAAGTTAATTAGCCTTAACTAAAATTTAATTAAAAATTAGTTAAAAGTTAACTAAAACTTAATTATGAATTAATTAATATTTAATTAGGAGTTAATTAAAACTTATTTGGGATTTAATTGAAAGTTAACTGGGACTTAACTAAGAGTTAATTGGAACTTAATTGAAAATTAATTAAAACTTAATTAAGAGTTATGGATGAACATTATGGATGAATTCCATTTATTGGAAGATGGTGTCTAATGTTTGCATCCATCACATTCCTCTCTCTATTCTCATAATTTGGTTGCTCCATGTTTCTATTCACTAGTTTCATCTTGCCATTAGATAACATCCTTAGCCACTCCAAGTTGGGGGCTTCAGTAACAATAACTACATTAATAGAAATAGCATCAGTAAGAGGAGAAGCAACAATAACAGTAGCATCTACACTCTTCTCCTTTGAAGAATATGAAAAGTTTGGGGGTGGATCCTATACCAGCGATTTATTGTCCCATCTTTTGAAGTTGAGCACATAGGGCAAGAACATTAAGGAAAAACAACAAGGGTTTGAAAGTCCAAAGAGGGAGCAATGTGTGACAAAAAAGAAAAAGTTATTCTCTTTCTCCTTTGCAATAGCAACAACACTTGACGAACCTCTTCTATCCATTCCTTTTATTAATGATGGTTACAATGACAAAAACGAGGATTGTTCGAATGACTCCAATAACCTATCCAATGTTTGTATTAAAATGAATGACATCTTTTTGATTACTTCCCTCCTCTTTCGTCTTCATCAAGAATCTTTCACCCTTGTGTCCTCACAATGCATCTCTATTTTTGTTTAATTCTAATTATTTTTCAAGATTTTCTTTGGGCTTCTTCCACTACATTCGAACCAAACTATTCTAAAAAATCTCTTCTACCAAATGCCATCCTGATCCTATTTGATTCATAGCCTTAAATCCCATTACCACAAAATGTCTTGGTAGTTCAGAATGTTTGAAAATTTTGGCATTGCAAATTTTTTTACACTTGTCAATTTAAGGTTAAAAAAATTCGACGAATATTGACTAATAATTACTAAATTTTTTGGAGATTTTAAATTTGAATTATTTAACATCGAAACAACCAAGGTATTATGGTAATAAATATTGTTAAGTGTTGTTAAGTGTTCTTCAACATTTAAAATTTAGATGTGGTTCCCAAATGCATACAATACATAATATGACTTTGCTTCTAGGGTTGGTGGCATGGACATGTGTAGTGTATCTTTATCAATCTTGTCCCCATCCTTTATAATATTAACAATTGCAATCCTTTTTACATTTTAAAGGGTGACATTTCCTTCAATTTGTTTAGGAAAACATAAACCTTTCATCAAAATTGAGTAACATTATGCAAAAATCACTCTTCTACATTTTCCGTATCTCAACTTTTGTGGAATGCTTCTTGCCACAATGCTTTGCATAGTTCATATTTGTAGGTAGACTAGTTGCAAACTAACACAAGATTTGCCACAATTGACACGACATTTGCATTCACGTAAACTATTTGTTTTTTCAAAATTGTACTTGTTAACAATGTCCATAAATACACCTAGAATGTCAACATGTCCATATTCATTACCATTGACCTTTGCAAACTAAGTAATTGACCTAAATTATTAATTTACCAATCACACCTCGTAGTAAGGTGATATAATCACAATGCAAGCTTAACCCCCAAAGTTGGCATTGTTAACTAGTTTATAGCTTTGCCCTTAAAGATACAAAAAAAATGAATGTCTAATTGTTTTAGAGTTTAACACACACCTTTGTTTGCCATGTCCTATAGATTTGTACCATAATTTAGAATGCAACAAAAATACATTACTTACATCATGCAACCATCAACTCCACATTTTGAAGCACAAACAATTGCACCATATTTCAAAAGTTTACATTCATGATTTGTTGATGCTCACTTCCTTCTAAAATTCATCCATTACTAAAAACTTGGGTTTAGTTTGACCACCGAATTCATTATGAAGCTCTATAAATAAATTAGATCACCATAGGTCACCAATCCATTGCGTCATTTGATGGAAAAGTGAACTAAACGACCATACCATTGCACCATTTCACCTTGGATGAAACTTGAATCATTCATGGCCTTGTTTAGTAAAAGCAATTCATTCGTTAGGGTAATTCATTAAGGTCAATTTTTTGTATTATTCAAATAATTATTTTAATTTGAATTTAATTCATATATTCCATTATGTATAAGATTACTAAATGTATGTGTGTTATATATAATGACATTATATTTAATACTTACCATGTAATAATCAATATATGACAAAATATATTATTGGCAAGTTGGACTGTCGCGATCAGTCGTGTATCCAACGGTCTCAACGATGCTCTCTAGGAAGGTCCAGTTGATGCCACGTCTGTAGAGTCCTGGTTCTTTCCCTCGAGTATACACGTGAGACACCACTGTGTAAACAGAGAATCCAGCGGTCGTAGGTCGTGGGAACTTGGTTCTTTCCGTCGGTGAGATTAGGCTACCAATGTGGAAATTGAGAATCCACGGTCTTAGGTCGGGAAGCTTGGTTCTTTCCGTTGGATACAAGCTTGAGATACTGATATATCAATGGAGAATCCAGCGGTCGTAGGTTGTGGGAGCTTGGTTCTTTCCCTCGGGAACAGAGTGAGATACCAATGTGGAAATAGAGAATCTAACGGTCCTAGCTCGTTGGAGCTTGCCCTTTGAATACTGATGTGTAAATGGAAAATCCAGCGGTTTTAGGTCGTGAGAGGTTGCTCTTTGTATACCGATGTGTAAATGGAGAATCCAGCGGGTTTAGGTCGTGAGAGAGCTTGCTCTTTGTATACCGATGTGTAAATGGAGAATCCACCGGTCTTAGGTCTTGGTGAGCTTGGTTGCTCTTTCTAGCCGCTGCCTGATGCAGGCAGACAAGAAGTTCTCTGGTGAGTTCTCGCAGCCAGCGGCGGAGGAGCTTGTTGCTGCTTTCCGAGTTTTTATATTGGTGGCTTTGAACGTCTTATCTTGGAGTCCGTAAACTTTGGAGCCGAAATACTGTCGGTTTTTTGTGTTGAGAAAGATGGGAGAAGAACACAGATGCTTCGTGGGTGGCCTTGCATGGGCCACTACAGACAACCGTCTGGAGGATGCCTTCAGGCCCTTCGGCGAGGTGACGTCGAGCAAGGTCATTTCGGACCGTGAGACCGGAAGGTCCAGGGGGTTTGGCTTCGTGACTTTCCTTGAACAGGATGCCATGTTGAAGGCCATCGAGGAGATGAATGGCAAGGAGCTTGACGGCAGAAATATCACCGTTAACCAAGCCCAGTCTAGGAGCGGCGGGGGCGGCGGCGGGGAGAGAAGCGGGGGTTATCGTTCTGGTGGCGGGGGCGGTGGTGGCTATGGAGGTGGAGGAAATCGTTATGGGGATAACGAGCGTGGCAGCGGCGGCCGTGGAGGGGGCAGCTATGGTGGTGGTGGCTATGGCGGAGGTGGCGGCGGTCGAAGTTCTGGCGCCGGGAACTGGAGAGACCGTAACGAGTCGGGCTACTGAGTGTATGCGAGGTGGTTAAGGCCTCTTGTGGCGGTAATGATGACGTTTTCCAGCCATGTGTCCAAGCTTCCCAGATCTGCGAGAAGTTGTTGGAGTTTTTTTCTTCACTGGCTGATGGCTTCCGTTTCAGACTGATTCCTCTGGAGAGAAGAATACCTCAGAGCTGCTGGCTTCGGTTCACTGAAGGAGGATGTGATTCGCGGGGTTCGGTGTTGTGCAACAACCATTGTTCCACTGGAAGAAAAAAAAACTGCCACTTGACATTTGACCACCTTTCAGGCTGAAGGCGCCGCCATCTTCACAGGTTAGGGTTTGTACCCGCTGAAGATGAGTTTAGGCCCCATTTGCAGTTCTATTTTACTATCTCTTGTTCTGTTTCGTGTTCAAATGTTTTATGTTTGGCATGCCAGTGTATGAGCAAAGGTTCACATCCTTCCTCTTGGCCCTCCTGAAGTAGGACATGCACCTGTGGTACTCTTAAAATACAATTTTTTGATCTATCTTTGTATTTTCATGTTCCTTCTCATTTGTCCTTCCACCCTCGCTCAAAAAGTTTCCTGTATTATATTATTGTAGATTTGTATGCTTTGTTTGCTCTTCTCAAACAGTTGACATTTATATCTCTGCACTAATCACATTGTTTTCTTCCTGTCTACTGTGTTGGGTGTTGGTATATTGGCCTGAGTGGATTCATTCTGTAATTTCTCTGAAGCAGAGAGTGGAAAACACAAGACATTCAAGATGCTATCTTGTACCCATGTTCTGAGGGCTAAACAATAAGCAGAATGCTGTTGAAAGCAACTCAATTTCAGGGGACTAAGAATATAAAAAAGAAGAGATTACACCCATTCTTCGTGAATGTGCATAATGTCAAACCCATTACAGAATTTTGCATGGTACTAGTGGAGGGGAAGTGGTAAGCTATCTGCTGCTACCGACCTCTCTGCCATTGAATTAAATTGAAGCTACTTCAGATGTGCTTATCACAAATTTACTTTTACTATATAACATTGACATGGAAAGACACATTAAAATGACAAACAAGAGTATTGACTGGAATCAACTATGGTAGTACTCTTCTACAACAATTTGACAAATTTTGGATAAGTCTGAAAGAATTCCATCTAGAAGAGAATTGTAATTACAGAATCATCCAGCAAACTATGACTAAGTTTCACAACAAAACTTCTTCTCAGCTTTAGCATCTTTCTACAACCCAAATCTAGGATTTCCAAAGATGCGGGACAAATGTCTGTATGTCTCTTGCACAGGATGCTCTCTGCAATTTTTTGAGATAATTTCTAATAAATGTTTCAAAATGTACAATAGTTCACACCATACCAAAAAAAACTATTGTAAACCCATACATAAACCAGAACAAAAAATGCATCTGAGTTTTGGACAAATTCTCCTCACATTCTCAAGAGTCCAAACTCAAAATTGTTTGAAAAAACTGCACTGCTAGTAAACGTGTATTTATGTGAGTGCTAGTGAAGAATTCATGAAAGCTTACATTTAGTGAAAACAATGATTCTCAAGAACACCAATTATCCATATTTGACACTGCAAAATCTAACCCTAGACTTCAAAAAATCTACTATACAATTATATCTACAAATTTGGAAACCACCCCCAACCCCCCACCCAAGGCTTTTCTGGTTGCATTCTCTCATGAACAGAATAGAGCATTGTCCCTCACATGCAGTCCCTCTAGATCTTAATTGTCCTATGAGCAAGGACAGTTTTCAGTCAGACTCTGCGATGCATGTTTCTAATCTTTATGGGGTAACGGCCAAAATCTCTTGGCAATGATCTTGGGACTGGATTTTTGGGGAGGATGCACACAAAGATATAGGATTATATCATCTATGTGCAATGGCCAATTTTCAAGGCATGCACTTTGAATGACACAAGGTGAGCTCAAGCTTTACCTGTGATATTGCAGCTCCATCTGCACTGGCAACAGTACGCATTTTTGTGACAGAGGCCAGGTATGGAATCTCCTCTTACCAGCGATAGAAAGATTTTGCAGCTGGAACAGGGAGACCCAAGTCTTTGCGGTGCTGTTCATCCATGTGCATAGTGCCAGGAAGAGCTCCTGCTGCCAGTCGTGCAACCTCAATTCCTGAAGCAAAGTAGTGAGCAAAAGCAAGACCTCTGTCCAAAATGTTGCCAAAATCTGGCATAGAGAGAGATAGAGCCATTGTCTTTCCATTTGCTTCCTCATTGGAAAGGATTTTCTTCTTTCTACTTGTTCCTTTTGTGGCCCGGGGTGGTAGCTTGTCCAGCTCTGCACAGTTGATGAATCGCTCTGTTGCAGCCTCCCAGGACAAAAGATGTTGGAGGCCTGGTGAAAGAGGTATAGGGTCAGATGCCAAAGCTAGCTTCACTTTCTCAACAAACTCATCAGGGGTCTGATACATAAGACAGTTGGGGAATGGGCGAAAGAAATCATTAGAAGGGTGATCTGCGCAGACAACAATCTTGCCCATGGCTAAAGCTTCTGCTGTTGTTGTGCATACCACATCACTTAGGCTTGGATTAATGAAGACTTTGTACCTGCAACACCACAGACAGAAATGATCCAATTAAGGTCTGCTCAACCCAATGTTTTAGGACTTATACAATCGAATTGGTGTGCATAGGCTACCTGACATGAACATCTCAAATAACTATGAAAACAAATGTAGAGAAACTAAATGCAGATCATCAGGAGATTCATGGATTCTATTTAATCTTCATGCAAAGGCCAAATGTCTTTCAGTTAATAGTGATAAAGACTTGCCTTTGTGGCAAAAGGCAGAAGACTTACCCATGTATAAGATCATCAGCATGGTCTCTTCCCTCATGAAAATTCATTCTCAGCCCATGTTGCTGAGCTGCAGCTCGAACTGCTTGTGAGTCTTCTCCAGTTCCAAAGACATCAAGCTGAGTGTTATCAAGAACATCTTTGTTTTGAGCTAGAAGATCCACAAGTTCTCTATATCCCTTCCCCCAAACCATCTTGCCAAGATAATAAGCCCCCTTTGAGAATCTGGCCTTGCTGTTTTCGCTTTCATTCGCAAGCTGCTTTCCAATGTCCAGGAACTTAGGACTTACTCCATGGACATTGCAAACTGATGATCTTGGTAGTGCTTGTGTTGCAGCTGACAGTCGCAATACCTGATCCACAAGAAAGACTTCAATATTTCGGACTTGATAGCTGCTCTGATCCTCTAAGTACCTTGATCATGAAAACAGAAGAGAATAGAGAAGGAACATATAAGAGTACCTTATTGCAGTAAATGCGAACCACCCAGTTGTTCACATGCTTTAGTAGGAAGGCCTGAAGCTTTCCATTCTTCTCTCGTCTCACATACTCCAGATAATTTGTGTGAACTACACCGACAACATGTTGGAATTTGTCAGTCCAGCGCTTTCCATGGTAGTACCATGTCAGGTGCTCAGGCTCCTCCAACACTGCAACGTCAGCCTCCTGATCAGGAATGAACTGCGAGATATCCCCAGCAGCCAAAATACTCCGTTTTTCTGTAGAAAACTGCACATCATGATGGACATTGGTGATCCAATGTGACAAAAAACCCAGATCATCAAGAAACTCTGAACCTGAACACTGCAACAACTCACATCAACACAGACATAGCACCCTGATTAGAAAGGCAGTCATAGAATTCACCAGGGATATTACTGTTGTACCTTTCCAGGATAGAATGCAATCTTGAAATCTGGTCTGAACCCGACACGGTTTTCCAGCCAGCCCCGCACAAAAGTCTCTTGTTCTTCAGGAGAGTCAAATGTCATTCGGTTTGGGTAGACTTGCTCTTGGTCTTTCTTGCAAAGCCATGGCACTAACAGTGTAACATTTTGCTGTCCAGATTTGGCCAAATACGCTGCCCGTAACAAAGGATTAACTGCTGTCCCTGTCATCCATGGTAAGCTTGCTGTGGTGACAATTGCAATGCTTCGACGAGAATCCACAGTGGCCTGTCTGGCAGGTGCAAGATCAGCCGAGAGTCCCCCCTTGTTGTGGTAGTCAGTGCCTTGTACCACACTGCCAATCCTGTGATCAAGGTCATCGAGGCCTTTACTGAATAAATCTCCAGCTAAAGCTTTTCCAACTAACCCAAGCTCTTTCCCCTTCACAGTTATAGTTGATGACAGTTGATCAACTTTGTGTTTACAGGACCTTAGCTTGTCACCAACTTTTGAGCCATCTGCAACAAAAGAAAAAAAATAGGGAACTATGTCCTCAAAACAATATGACTTGGGTATCCAACATTTTGCCAAGAAAACTGACAGGGTTGTACTGAACAACATGGATGTATGAAGATGGCGGATCTGCATATATATATATATATTTATGATGTATATATATATACCTTTCTTGAGACCAAGCTGATCAAGCAATGGTTCTGCATGCCCAGCAAACTTCTCCAAAAGCTCTGGCATGCTTAGAGGCACCATATCATTCTGATCCATCACCATCACATCCCTTTGCTTGCTCAGAACAAAACTCCTGGCATCATCAAAATGATGCCCTTATGCAAGACTCATCAACATGTCTGAGGGAAGACCCCACAATAAAAGGAAAGAGCTCACAAGATTGTGCTTTTGAACCTTGAGAGGACAAACAACAAGCAGGTGATGGATGTAGAAACAAGATTTTTGCTTTCAAATTGCCAGCTTGGAAAAGTGAAGTGTACCTTACTTGAATCTTCTGGACTTGATATAAGCTTCTGCAACCAAGAAGATGGAAGTCTCATCTCTCTTCCCAAGTCATATCTAACACAGGAGTTCTATTGCAAAGCTCATGGAAAAAAAAAAATCTTGTGTTTGCTGAATACTGCACACAGTAGATATAATAATTTCGTCATGACAAGCAAGCCCTTTGACAACAGAAAAAAAATTCTCTCTGGAAAATTGATTTGACCAGAAAGATGATAGTATGGTACCAGATTCTTCTTCACATTTTCCAAGAATTCTACAGGAGGACTCTTGCTTATGGCTGTTGCTGTGGCTGTGGCTGTGGTGGTGTCAATCTCCTCCCCCAAGCTTCTATGGACAGTTCTCTTCACCCTTTGCAACGGTTCCCAATTAGTTTCATTGTCTCCTCGTGTGTTGAGCTTTCTCATTATTTTCCATTCTTGTTGTGATGAATCCTTCCTAACCAGCATGCTTTTGTCTACTCCCCCCGAGACTTCGACCTTCATTGTCGTGTTGGTGGTGGAGGGCGGCTTATTTGGATTTCTTGAAAACATAGCTAGTCCTCCAACAGACGTGGAGGAGCCGCCCCCCTTGGAGACGACGAGAAAGTTTTGGATAGCAGAATCGAAGCCTTTGGTTGCATCGTTGAAAGAACGAGACGATTTCTTTAAGCTTTCCCATTCTTTATCAATTGTAGCAGAGAGATGTATGAAGGACTGTACCCTGGATTTCATAAGCTTCATATCCGATTGCGCGCTTCTCTGAGCTTCCGATATGCTCTTGGATATGAAAGACAATGCTCGTTCCCCTCCTCTTGCCACGCCATCATCTGTCTTTATTCCTTCCCACGGGGCCATGGTATGAATTTTGTTTTCCCGCACTAAGAGCTTCAATGCCAGAAAGAAATTCTCGCCGCTCGAATAATCCTTCTTTAGTTTGTTCGTTTCTACACTCCACTACTGCAAGTAAGGCTCATAAAAATCAAAACAGTCACAGACAGACAGAGAGCGTCGAGAAAGAGAGAAGAAAAATAAGCGATGAACCACCGAACACAACGACGCGCATGAAAAAACACACGCACAAACACGAGAATGAAATGAAGTCCGAGAGAGAAAGACGAGAGGACTCACCAGGGGAAGAAGAGAAACAAAACAAAAACAAAAAACTCCTTTAAAAAAAAAAAACCAAAAACTCTCGAAAATTTTCACAAAAAATGACGTAACAGAGTACATTCGGATTGTCAACTCCTCAACTATTCAGTAGAAAGAACAGAATACAAAATTAGCTTACAGCAAGAGGCCGCGGACGAAGAAGAAGACGACAGCGTCCCTCCTCCCCAAGGCACGCGGGAGAAGACAAGACAACAAACCAAGCCTGATTGCTTCGGAACCGAACGTGGTAGGTTCGGAACCTACATCCGAGCCTGAGGTATTCGAGATCCCAATACTCCAGGTGCCGATCAATCCATCCCGAACGGGACGTAGATATTCTTCTGATTTTTCGTAATAATAGTTTTTTAAACACAAAATTTGGCATAACTGGGGGGGGGGAAATAGGTTGGGCATTTTGGAAAAACGGGCAGACCGTCTCAAAATTTTGTTTAGCTTGATAATAATGCTCACGGAGTAGAGAACTTGCACCTCAGCTCGGCCTTGAGTGGTCACTTACTTCCGGAACTCTCTCCTTGTGCACATTACCCTACAATTTGTTGTGATTTTGAGAATTTGGTAAATTTTTGTCCCAAAAAAAAAAAAAACTAACAAAATACTCGAAATTAAACATGTAGAATTTCCAATGTTTTGATCCGAAATGAGACAAAATATTTGTCAAAAAAGGAGTCATCGATGCCCATCAGGCTTCGAAAAATGACTTTATTAAAAGAAGATGATAGCCCTCGGGAATGAATGAATGAATGAATGAATGAATACCTAGACTTTAAACTCGGCTTGCTCGGCAAGGATGAGGAGGTAGGTCATTTGGTATGTAACTGGTTTTGGTGTCTTATTATTGGGGTAACACTTCTTCAGGGGATTTCCTTCCTAGGTGGACCATGGGACAGGTGGTCATCTGCAGGTAGGGTCCACTTGTGGTTATACGTGTTCCACTTGTGTATTGAATCCAACGGTGGCTGCAACAGGCCCTGTTAGAAACCGTTACCACCTGGTAGAACCTGTTACCTACCACCTGACAGAAGGCCGGTTTACCGGTTTGCCCACTCTACCCTGCTTTCTACTACATCCCAAGTGGAACGAACTGGCCAGTCAGTCAATAGTACACCAAAAAGGTTTCAAAGACTAGTTCTCACACACATACCTCCCCATAAATATTTCTTAAGTATGTTTAGCCAAATTTGGCGATATTAAAAATGTGAAAGTATAAAAATCTTTATCACCCTTTCATATTGTCAGCAATTGTGATGATTTTTGACGAATTTTTTTCCCCCATTTTGGGCAAATTTTTAAATTTAAAACAGAGAATTTGTAACAGAGTATTCTTTTTTTTCAAAAAGTTGTTCCCAAAATGGAGAAATTCGTTACCAATAAATAAATAAAAATCACTGTGCAGAAGAGAAGGTCCATCTCATACAAGGAATCAAATTTTCACAATAGTCTAGGACCACCAACACAAAGAAAGAGGGCCACAAATGGTGATAATGTTTTTTAATTTAGTGATCTTGTGTCATTGGCTAGCGTCTCAATAGCCATTTAATGCATTAAATGGCGACAAGTTTTTAAAACCTGTCTAAATAATAATATTAAAAAAACTAGTTCAAAAGTGCTATCAAACTAAAATCAGAGTCCAAATGTGACCAACAGATTTTATTATTTTAAATCCCAAAATTAGGTGATTTTTTCAGAAGAAAAGGGATATTGTAGCAGAATATTTCCTTTTTATTTTTATTTTTTGCATTTTGGAGAAATTTTGGAGACAGAAAAAAAAAAAAACGCTGGCCACAACCAAGGGCCAAACAAGAATACTAGGATGGCACAAAGGAATAATACTTCCTTCATTATTAACTCTCCCAAAATGCCTTTGGTCGTGGATTCTCATCCAAAAACCAACCATAGTAGTTGTGGGAGGAGCTCGGCTCTTGTGGAAAATTCCATGGCCCCCACTTAACCTCATCAGAAATCTAGTGAGAAGTCCCGTACACCACAAACTCCACATCCATCGCCGGTCCCCCGGCTAAGGAACTTTGTGAAATTCGATTCTACCTGGGTGCATTACACTATCCTCGTAGGATTTTTTTAAGCTTTGTAAGTGTACCTCCAAAAACACCAAGAAATAATCTGGGGAAAGTCTTTAAGAAGTTCATTTTCATTTTTATGGAGCTTTCCTTATGGAGCTAAGTATGAATAGCATCTAGCATATACCATCAACTTTTAATTTTCTTCATAAATTTTCTTCATGACAAAGCATGGGAAGAGTGGAAGGGTGGCCCATGTGCATCCTTGGATATCCCCTAAAGCAACACTTGTCACATTAGAGTTATCTGTAAAGTAACCCCGTCTTCACCCTGTCTTTGGGCCTCCTTTCACCCCCCTCTCCCCTCTTTCAGTGGTATCCCCAAAATAAAAGATATTTTTATTAAATCTCAGTATGAAATTGCTGCAACTAATGCACACAAAAGTTCGAGACTAATTATAGTACTTGTACAAGTAGGAGCAGTGAAAATATATGTAGCAACAGTGGAGGCGCCCAAGAAAAAGGAAAGACAGGATGAAACTCAGTTTATCACCAAAATTGATGGTTTTCTCAGTCTCACCCCCTGTTGAATGCTAATGTACTTTTTTGCAGGGTTTTTTTTGGGATCTCACCCTGTGTATGACCAAAATCAGGGTTTTGGTGCCGTGTTTGTCTTAGTCTAGGGATAGCTCTAATATTTTCAATCTTCTTATTTCCTATCAACCCTTTAGTGTGTGTGCCTATGTGACTTGAATCAGGTTGCACCAGCTTGGTGTATGCTGGTCCCCCAATAATAACCTACTTTGATGGGGATTCTTTTCCCCCTTCCATGCAAAGCCATGGATGTGGATTACATGAACCATTTGAATTTTGGATCTTGGAATTTTTTTAAATATATAATATAATTAAACATGTCTCATGATTTTTTAAAATGCAAAATGATAAGTGATTTTCAACAAAAGACACACAATATTCAAAACAATTAAAGGCTCATTATGGCCCTTATTTAGGCACATCAGTTGGGACATACCAATGAACACAATATGAGATAGATTTGGCATATAACAAGAAAGTCCAATAACTAGGGTTGAAG
>Ga0209611_10001886_pt1 | contig 36426 bp, 30 predicted proteins | sample S1TSphgellanicum_3_FD_187693 | JGI IMG/M metagenome (GOLD analysis project Ga0209611, IMG submission 187693) | Host-associated microbial communities from peat moss isolated from Minnesota, USA - S1T2_Fc - Sphagnum magellanicum MG (SPAdes) (version 2) | ecosystem: Host-associated > Plants > Peat...
AAAAAAAAAAAAAAAAAAAAAAAAAAAAAAACTTACGGTCACATGTAAAAAAAAAAAAAATCTTTATAGGTCACATGTAAAAAATATTAAATATTATTCATTCTTTGATGTAATTGAAGAATTTTAATGCATTATTTTTAACTCACAAATTTTTATTCATTCATTCTTTTTAATGGATGCAATGTAAAAATAAATAACAATACAAAATAATAATAATAATAATAATGATAATTATATTACAAGTCCCATAAAACAAGTGCTTACCTCTTGGATCCAACTTTCCAAAAGACGCTACCAAAGATGATCGCAGTTGCAAGCGTAAAGACGATGCGCACTAGATTGTAGCCCGGGCTACGCCAATAAGTCAAATGCTGCTTCCATAGACATGAAGTGAATTGGGAAAGCGTCGATTGTGAATACATTCTCGGGAAAAACAAGTCCTTTGAGTTTGGACGAGGCACACTCAGCTCCTTTACCAAAGCCTTGTTTCTTCTGTATCATCATTTTTTGCATTCATGCCCAATTCAATGTTGGATTAGTGTAGTAGTGAGTGCATGCTCGCAAGTGAGTGCGTGCTTGCGAGTGAGCAACCTAACAATGGAATGAATATTGAGGTAGCTACTACTAGTAGTAGTAGCACATGGGCAGCTTCAACACATGTCTGTGGAATAATTAATTAATTAACTTATTAATTAATTAATTGATTAACTTATTAATTAATTAATTGATTAACTTATTAATTTATTAATTAATTAAATTATTATTAATTAATTAACTTATTAATTAATTTTGAAAATTTTATGTCAAAAATGGAATATTCCCAACTCTCCCTCCAAAAGATTCTTGAATTTTCCTTCACAAGTTTTTTGTTTTTTAAATTCTGTCTCTGTGTTTGTGTTTGTGTGTGTGTGTGTGTGTGTAAATTTCAACATTTCTAAAAATAATATAATTAGTGTGGAAGCTGCCAAGGTACTATGATGGTATATAAAGTTTCCCAGGGAATGGAAATTATATTTTAAAAAAAGAAAGAAAATAAAAAAGATAACTAATTTTTTTTTTTTCCTACACTATTTTGAATTATGAGGTTAGGTGTTTAGGGCTGGTTTAGGGTTAGTTTAGGGTTTAAGCAGACAGGTTTTGTTTAAATTTTTTAAAAAAAAAAATTTTAAATTTTAAATTTATGGGTTTTGGGTTTCTCTTTCATGTATAAAGAACCTTACTGGTAAAGTGATGAGCTCTTGTATACTTGTGCAAAATCAACACCAATTTGCTGCTCCATTGTAATGGAACTGACCTCAAGTACCCATGTTGCTGGATTATAACCTTCTTTGATCTTTGTCACTCCGGGTACTGCCTACAAATTTAAAATCAACCCAATTTTTTTAATTTAAGAAAAAATCAAGATCAGTTCCTTGTATTTATTAAAGGGCCAATTTTTGCTTCAATTTTTTTTTAAAAAATTGGAATTTTTTTTTCCCCCTCCTCCCCATGCTTGAAAAAGTTGAATTCACTACCTCAAAATATTCAATCAGCAATTGTGAGTGATGACCCAAAGGTCCCATGTAAATAACCTGACCCCCTCGCTTCATTAGCAGCAGCTATCACACCCGAACCATGATTGTTGTATTAAATAAATACCCCTGGGCCCGATAGTTTGGACACTAATTATATTGTTCTCAGAAATATTGAAAAAATAAATAAATAAAATTTTCAGAATTTTTTTTTTCCTGAAGGGAAATCAAGAATCTGATGGAATATTGAAGAATATATTAGTTTTTTAGTTGAAATGGAATCTTCAAAATTAATTAATTAATTAATTATTCGACAAACATGTGTCAAAGTGGCCAAGGTACTATGTTTGTAACCTACTACAAATGTTCACTTGAGTTGAGAGGCTGTTAACAACCCAAACAGGCTGAAATCCTCAATTTAACTAGATCCACAGAATTTCCACATTCTTGCAAATAAAACAAGGGTGGAGTAAAGATGATATCACAACATGCTAAATGTAGGGTTTAAAATTTTTTTTTTAAATTTTAAAAATTTAAAAATTAGAAATTGAATATTAAAAAATTTATAAATAATAATTTAATTTTATGGTTTTGAGAGTTTGGCAATTTTTTTCAAATTTACAGTTTTTTTTTTCCCCCCCAAAGCTTTTTGTTGTCATCACAATGCAAAAATTTGCCCAAGAGAAAACACTGCTTGAATGTGATAAACAATGCCATGGGCCCAAATAGAGGGTATTATGGGTGGAGCTGGTTGAACCTCATCAAAAGCTTCAAAGATTTCAATGCTAGGTTGATGGATGGTGCAAACGACGGTGCGACCAGTATTAACAGTGTTTCGCACAGTGCGCATCACAATGGCAGCTGCTCGCGCATCCAACCCACTAGTTGGCTCATCCATGAAGATAATGGATGGGTTGGCCACCAGCTCCACTGCAATGGTTAACCTTTTCCTTTGCTCTGTTGACAACCCACTCTGACCAGGCAATCCCACTAGTGCATTTCGCAACGGTACCAGCTCCACCAGTTCCATCACTTCTTCCACGAATTTCTGCAGTGCAAGCAAAAAAGAGTGCTATGCCAAATGAGGATCCAGGATCAACTCGCGACTCTGAAAATTAGAATTGGATGAAGAAACGTCAAATTATGTGGGTTTGGCTCAGCAAATTAAATGGTTTTGGCCCAACATTTTTGCACAATTTGCTGAGGTAATTTGTAAAAGACACAGCAAGCTCTAACACCTGCTGTTGATTGGCTAGATAGTTTGATTGATCCTGGTAAGTTGCTACTAGTAGTCTCCCACCTATTTGCAGTCCCAGTTTTAGTTGTATGGGTGGGGTTGGAAAAAAACTAAAAGTCAGATGTGAGAAACTTTTTTGCAGGGTCACATACTGAGCACAGTTGCAGATGCTGTAAGTATTTGGATCTAAATGAAAGTAGTGATGATGGAGTTGGCCGAGGGAACTGGTAAAAAGTGATCATCATAAAACCCAAATTTGTGGTCAACAATAGCAAACTTTTTTTTTTTTGGTATCTGTAAGTAAAAACATGACTGGGATTTTATTCCATGATGATACCAAGAGCTTGTACCATCCTTTGTGTAGAGTCAATCTCTGCAGCCAGTCGAAGCCAGGCTGAATACACAAGGGATTCCATAACCGTAACCTGCGGGGAATGAATATCATTTTGCTCACAATACCCACAAATCCGAGCAAAAGTTTTCTGAGACTTTGGATATCCAGAGATGCGGATATCACCAGCGATGTGACCGCCCGTTTTGCGGCCAGCAAGAACATCCATCAGCGTTGTTTTCCCAGCTCCACTTACACCAACCAAAGCAGTCAAGATGCCAGGCCGGAATGTTCCACTCACATTGCTCAGCAGCTGTAATCTCTGCACTTCTACCTTCTCCGTTTTCATTGCCTGCAGAAACAGAAACATTAGAGAAAATCCACAAATTCACCCTGTCTTTGGGCCTCCTTCCACCCCCTAACACTTCTTTTAGTGGTATCCGTAAAGTAAGGAAATTTTATTAAATCTCAGTATGAAATGCAGCATTTAATGGACAAGGTTCCAGAGGAATTTTTGTAACCGTACAGGTAGGAGCAGTGAAAACATACGTAGCATCAGTGGAGGCGCTCAGGACAAAAGAAAGAGGGTGAAACTCAGTAAACCATCAAAATTGATGGTTCTCTGAGTTTCCCCCCTCCCACCCCTTGAATGCTAGTGTACTATTTGGCAGGTTTTTTTGAATCTCACCTTGTTTATGACCAAACTTATGGTACTGGTGCTGTCTTTTCCTGACTTTGCGGATATCTCTATTAAATTAGGATGCAATTTTACTTAGCTTTTCTGAGCACCCAAGTTTGTGAACAAAAGTTTTAAAACAATAACATGCCAGAGGAAATAAAAAAACTGAGTCAAGTGAACTACTAACATCAGACATATATCTAATGGAAAACACCCCCAAGTGCTCCACCAATTTGGTGCTCACTTTGGCTAAACTACATGGATAATTTCTGACTGGGCATGAAAATCACAAGTGGAGGTCCAAATTGACACCCGAACTCATGCCCAACAGAGTACACTTTACAAGTAACTTTATTGTGTACTCAGTGCTTTGGTGCTGACTTTTCAAGGGACATGAAAAAGAAAAGAAATTGTGCAAGTATGAAGGATTGTGAGGCGATGAGTGAAGAGAGAGAGAGAGAGAGAAAGAGAAAGATTAAAGTGTTTGCTATATACTTGAGGCACGTCCACAGAGTAAGTGATATCATCAAAAGTGATTGACAACTTTTGAAAGGGGAGAATCATGCCCCGCTGCAGTAGCTTCTGCTTCGAGCTGTCCCCAAAACTCAGAGCTTCTTCGGTATCATGATAATGATGATGTGTGTTTTCATGAGTTTCGGAAACTGATGTTCTTTCTTTTTTGCTCAATGGGTATGGATTCGATGCTTGCCATTCCCTCTGATTATGGATCGAGGGAACATTAACTCCTGCAAAGAATTTGCACCCAAACCCATACATACACATAACTCCTTGACTTGGTTGAATGAACATACAAAAGATGCAAACCAAATGAATGGCAACAAGAAGCTCATAAATTTGCCCCCTCTCCCCACCCCCCAAAGAAAAACCATCTAAAATTACCCACAAAAGAAGAAACACAATGCAGACCTTCAAAACTGTCTGATTTAGTTGAATTTCTCATTGCTTCCAAGGTCTCCTCTGATACTATTGCTTGGGGTGTGTTCCTCGCTGGTCCCCCAACCCAGTTTTATGACCCATTTTAGGAGGAGGAAAAAAACCCAAAAAAAAAAAAAAAAAAAAAAAAAAAACACCTATTTCTTTTCTCACTCTGCAAAGCAAGAATTGAATTAAATTGAATTTGGAGAAATTAAAGCTGAATATGAAGTGTTCAGCATTTCTGCCATTTGTTTTTTTCATGGGCAAAAAAAACATCACTCTTTGAAGGGAGTGAGTGCAGACTTACTATTCAAGTAGTGAAGGGCAGCAGTAAACACGAGATTGAAGAAGATTGCAAATCCAATCAGTGCGCCAACACCGATCCAATACCAATAGCTTTGGGTATGGATTGCCCTAAAGATCAGAATTGCATCCCCTAATGTCACATTACCTGCATACATCTGCAGCCAGATCTGTTAGTATCCATTCCAATGGTGCACCAAATTATCACACAACCCAAATTTCCGACTTAGCCATTAAAATGATATCCAATCACAATCAATCGTATTAGTCATTCAGCACGACATGCCACCATTACTATGAATTTCAAATTGCAGTATTACAGAAACAGATCTACAGTTATGTTAGTCAGTTAGCACAAACTAGCATGATTATCATTATTTTCAAGTGACAATATTATTATCCTAAAAGTCACCGTCTGTTTCACCCCCTACCTCCTCTGCTTTCGCTCCCTATCCCCTCTTTCAGTGGTATCCGCAAAGTAAGGAAATTTTATTAAATCTGGGTATGAAATGCATTTAATGCACAAGGTTCGAGAGTAATTATAGTAGTTGTACAGGTGGGAGCAGTGAAAAAATATGTAGCATCAGTGCAGGCGCTCAGGAAAAAGGAAACACAGGATGAAACGCAGTTGACCACCAAAATTGGTGGAAGAACTAGTTTGGCTCCCAGTTATTTCCTTTTGTAAAATTTTCATTTCCAGCTACGTGTTTGATGCCCTATTATGCCGAAACTGGCCGTTGTCGCCCCCTGATCGCGTGACTTTAAGGATAACTCTAATAAATAATAAGATCACTATGATCTGATGCCCATTTTTCACTTGTTGATTGCGTTTGTGTCGATACTAATAACGTTCAAACAACAAAAATCAGGGACCATGCATGACTGGCTTGTTACCCAGTTGTGGAATCATGGAGTGCAAAAGGGAATTGGGTTGATGGGGAAAAATGGATTAGTTTGATACCCTACCTTTGCCCAACGATCTGCCTTGAACTCATTTACAAAGGCAGCATTATCAGCATACATGAGGGGAGAGATCCAGTATGCCCAAATCCACCATTTCTGGATGTCCGTCTTTGGGATCACAAAACCTCCCAGCATGAAGATGATTAAGAGCACAATAAAACCCACTGTGTTGGCAAGGATCATTGTTTGGCATACAGCTGCAATTGCACGGAACAGTGCAGCTGACATCTGTTGTGTACACACAAGCAGAAGGTATTGTCTAAAAAACCTGCAAATATATAACATACATATACATGCTCATCATGCCAGTGAAGAGGAAATGAGAACGTGGAAGCAAATCACTCTTGGATTGCCCAAACAAATATATATAACAACGAAAAACAAACATTTTAAATTCAATGTATTATTCAGCACAAAATTTCAGGAGCAAGAATCAGTTTCTACACACAATGAGACTCGACCAAAAAACATGAAAGAGTAAAGAAAGTGACAGACCTTTGAGCTTCGGGTGCATAGCCAGTGACAAAGTAGGTCATGAGCACCCAGATGCCACATTCAAAGAGTGTGATTGGAACACCCAACACAAATATGGGTAAGGAGAAAGTCCATGCTGGGTAGAATAAGAGATCCCGTTGCTTGAAAAAGACGGGAAGTCGGTTGATGATTAAAGCAAGCTCCCCAAATCCATTGAACATGAGAACTGTTATGGTGAAGAAAAGACAACCCATGTAAGACAACCCATCGTTAATTGTCTCTTGATGTAGCCTTGTGCGGATGAAAGTAGTCATGGAGATGAAAGCTACCAATGCAATCTGCAATCACAACTTGGGAAATTTGAGGATTTCTTTTCATTTTTTGATACATGACAACAACAACAACAACAACAACCAACTTGCATGAGAACTTTGACCCAACTTTTGAATTGAAAGGATCATGAAAGACATGAATTGAATTAGATCCTCACTTGTCCTGATTTGAAGACATAGTAGGTCGAGTTGCGCTTCATTAGGAGAATCTGATTAGCAAAGTTGGCTTGCAAAAGCTTTTTCATAGAAACAGAGTAATGAGAGTGTGCAAGAGCAGCGGTGTGACTCTTGTGTCTTGGGAATTTAACTCCTAGCTCCTCCTTCAACTTGACGCCTACATGAAAAGTATTGAAGGCATTTGCAAATTCATGAATAGAAACATAACAATATGGTTTCGAAGTATCTGCCCAATATTGCTTTTGGTCCTTTTGAGATGTCACCTGTGTGTGATAATATACCTCAGATCCTGAGACTTGCATGCTCTATTTAAAAGACCCAAGTGTTCTAACAAGATGAATGGAAGATGAAGACACTTGGGGCTCAGCAAAATTGGAAAAAGGATGTGTACATATTTAATAACTTTGACACGATTCTAGTATATAATGAACGTTAAGGTTACCTCTTGCAAGAAATCTGCTATGCCTTTACGGGGAGGGCATTTAAACCCACAACTATCAAAGAACTCCTCCACCTTGTTGCATGGTCCTTGATACACAACTACACCCTCTGATAGCAGAATGATGTCGTCAAAAAGCTGAAAAGTTTCAGGGGCAGGTTGCAACAATGACACTAGGATGGTGCCTTCAAGCACATGCACAATTTGACTTAAGCAATTGATAATCTGGAATGTGGTTGAGCTATCCAAGCCTGTTGAAATCTCGTCCATGAACAATGCCGCACTAGGTCCTACAAGCATCTCACCTACCACACAAAACACCCAACAAAACACACACACACACACACACACATATACATGCCATGCACATTGCGATTCTTATCAACATCTTGAACACTTCGTGTGGACTTAAGACATAACATGTTACAAAACTAGAAATTGGATATTTATGTAATTTGTTTCTTGGACTACAATTGTTGCATGCATGGGAGTTGAACTCAACCCAAATAATCTTGTAATACAAAAGAAGAGCTATTTTAACATGTCCATGTATGAAAAAGTGAGATGGTTTTCAAATTATGGTGTATTTTTTTACCTGTTGTTACTCGCTTTCTTTGTCCCCCAGAAATGCCTCTTCGCATGTTATCACCAATGAGTGTCTCAGCACACACTTCAAGGCCTAGAATCTGCATTGAATTATAACACCACAATTGCCAAGTTTGCACTTACAAAAACCTCAAGACTTCAGTAAACAAGAAAAGAAAGAAAGCACTACCTTCAAGCCATTTGGCCTAAGCTTCTTATACAAAGCTAAGTTACCTCAAATTGAATGGGAACATCTATGTACCCGTAATGTGTAGTCAGTTGCAATACTACTTTCAACACCCGCCAATGATTGTGCCTATTTTGTTTGTCATCAACAACATAAGTTAAATCATTGTGTCAAGACAATAATTTGGGTGTGAAACTAGTGATGATGTGCCTTGAAAAAAAACACAAAAACTATACAAATCACGAATTTTTATAGTGGATGAAAAAGGATAGACTCAATTTACATTGAAAGCTCGAGATAGAAAGAATTCTGCATTGCAAAAAAAAAAAGAAAAATGCCAAATTGGGGAAGCAAAAAATTGCGCACTTTCATAAAAAAATCCAACTCAGGATCTATTTCAATTCCAGCTTCTTTCTCTCTTTTGTGAATCTCCGAAAGCATTTCTGTTGAAAGTACAAATGTTCCCACTACACATGTTGTTATTTCTTTTGAAATAAGATGACAAAAGATATTACCATGTTATGTATTAATGGCTTCCTTGTAGCATGATTTTTAAAGATGTTTAAGTACATAGATGAAATTCTTAAAAGAAGTTTGCTTAAGGTTTGTTGGTAGATGTGTATAGAAATTTAGCACTAACGGTATCGATAGCCCACTCCTTGGCAACGAGCAGAAAAGTTGAGTGTCTCACGCACTGTCATTTCCCCAAGGTGAAGGTCACGCTGGCTAATGTACGTTGATGTCTTTTGTGGCACAAATTCATGCAATTTGTGCCCATTATATGTCACCTCTCCATGCACCTACAACCCAAATTCATTTGTGAACTTCTTCAATTAGCGAAGAAGAGTTGTTAAAATTTGGACATCTTGATGATGATAATGATGGTCATGAGCTTTGATTGAAAGCCATACCAAGTCTTTGAAGAATAAAGCAATGAAAAGATATCGATTGACAAATTTTAGTTGAAAGCTCAAAGAATGGAATTGAATAGTGGAACTAAAAAACACATGTATGTATGCAAGAAAAAAAACTTGGACCAAGAAATGGATACCAAAAAAATTTGTGATTTGATGGGTTTAAAGAGAAAAACAGTCTAAGGATTTAGAGTGAGTAGTCTCACTTTCAAAGCTTTGTCGAGCTTTGCAGTCAATGCAAGCAATAATGATGTTTTTCCTGAACCAGGTGGACCTAATAACAATGTCATCCTGCATATCAGTTCAATGTACATGTAATTCTATGTTTGTTGTTCCAAATCTCTTAAGTCCAAGCCAAAAAAAACCTAATAAAAAGTCATCTTGGATATCAACTATGTACATGTAACTCTATGTTTGTTATTTTCAGATCTCTTAAGCCCAAGGAAAAAAGACTTGAAATGAGGCATGAAACAAAATTTTGTTACAACAAAAACATTTTACAAAATTGTAAAAGAGATGCAAGATGAAAAGAAACTTGAAAAATCTTGTGTGAAGAAATTAGCATAGCATTTGAGAAAAAAAGTCATTATCAACCTTCTTGGTTTCACAATTCCACTGACATTGTTTAATATTTTGATCTTTGTCCTCTGATTACTTGTAAGAAGACCAAACTTTTCAAGGAAAATCTGTGAATAGAAATGATGGCATTGAATAAAATTTTGTTAATTTAACCATAGATTTTACACATATTCACTACTTTTAATTTTCATTTTTTTCATTTTTTTTGTGTGGTGATGGAAGATTATGTGTTAATAAATAGAATTGAGTTTGTTGTTGCTATGCAAATAGAGAAGGAGGTGAGGCAAGGTTAGGTGTGGGTGATTGGAACACTCTACCCCACAATTGTTGCGAAAAACATTGTAAAGTGTTGGCAGTGCTCTCCCCCCAACATGGCATTTTGCTTCAATTGATAAGTTCTCAAACCGCACTTCTATTGTTGGTAGCTCTATCCCCACCCTACAAAAAAAAATGTTGAAGCTTTAGAGTTGATGAATACCACTTTTCATGCTTTTTGCACCAAGAAGAAGAAAATGGTTACATTATTGAATAAGCAAAATTCTAAATCAAAGAACAAGAACAAGAAATGCTTGAAATTGATACACATTTGGACAATGACCAAATTTCATGACATCAAGTTATCCTAATGACTTGCCTGTCAATTCGATTGCGAACCTTCTTAATGAAGGTTGAACTATCTTCATGTGAATCTTTGAGGAGACTATTAATAAGAGAGATGCGGTCCAATTGTGAGAGGTGCTTGAGGTCGGCAGTAGCTGCCCATGTTTGAAAACTAGGTCTGTGCAATAATTGTTGTTTTTGTTGTTGCCATACATTGGTGTTATTGGGGATCTTTTCCATTGCAACAAATCTGAGCACATTGTCTTTTTCCAACTTTCGACCCCTCCCCATCTTAGCTCGTTGGGACAACACATTGTCAGGCCACAAGCTACTTCTAATTGAAGATAAGGATGAGATGTCATCATCATCATCATCTGCTCTTCCAAAAGCCCCATACACCACTTGCTTTACAGCATCCTTCACACAATCAACAAAAGCTTTCATCATGGGCCAAAGACCAAAGTCCTTCATCTAGGGCAATTCTTTTGTTGCATGTGTGATTTGAAGAACTCTATATCTAAGATTTAGCCAAATTGAGCTTCTTCACCTCCTATGAAGTCCAACAAGCTTCAACTCAAGCCTTCATTCAATAGGTGTGTGACCACTTCTTTTGTGTGTGCTCTTTTGGAAATTATTCCACAAGGAGCTTGTGGATGCATATGTGTGTGTGCATGACAAGTGCAAGCAAGAGACAGGAAAAGGAAGTGGGGGAGTGAAAAGAGTGACTGCAAGAGCGGTTGCTGTCTTTGAAGTAAAACCTCCAACCGCCTGACTTCAGCTGACCATGAAACTCTGGTGATTGGTAGGTAAATTTAGACATTTGGGATAACTCCTTGTTGTTGATTGGTTGAAGTTTCAAAATCAAGGAACCTCCAGTTTTGTGTTTTAAAAGCTTTCAGAATCAAAGAACCTCTAGTTCTCATTATTTCAAACCCCTCCAAAAAGAACCAATAGTTTTGGTGAAAGAATTGACAAAGAACAAAGTTTGATAGAAGGTCATTTGATTATTATTATTCTCTTGATTTATCCAGAGTCTATGATTTCAAGTTTCCTATATTTGTGCTCCCTAATTTTTGAAAAGACACATTTGGACTTAGTTACATGTCAAAAGACGCACTGTTTGAAGTCACAGAGGAACCAAATGGGCTTTGGAAATCCTGATCTGTCAAGAAACAGAAACTTGCCTTACTCACAGATTGCTTCACCAGAGAGTTTCCCTCCTTGAAGTTACAAGCTGGAGGAGAGCAGGGTGAAGAAATGGCAAATGATGGTGACTCGGGGTTAGCATTTCAGAACTCTGGAAGTGGAGAAGGACTTTCTGAGGAAGAGGTTGATTGGAACCAAGGATGCAGCACAGAAGACTGGAGTGCATCCAGCAAGTTACTTCATATCTATAGACACAACAAGAAAAGTTCCCAGATCTTGTGAAATGGGGTGCAAAAGCCTAAGAGGCTGGCAATAAAGCAAATTATTGACCAACATCTGCTCCAAAGCTTCAAGATGATGAATATACGCCCTGATGAAGCATCCACAGTACCAGGGCCTAATGCAGAGCTCATGAAGTATCCTGCAAGACTCACATCTGCAGACCCTATCACCTCAAATTCCGGCAAGTTCATGTCTCTTCAAGAATTGGAAGAACACATTTTTGCAAAAAAGCAGGTCACCCATGGGGAAAGGAACTCAAGGCACCTCAGCCTCGGTTACCTGATGATTCTGAGAGCAAGAGTGAGTGGAGAATGATGGATCTATATCCAGATCTACCAGTTGTCAAGAGTAAGGAGACGGAAATCTTTCCAGGTTCATTGGGGACGTGGACAAGAAATGACCCCTCTGAGTTAAGGACCCTCAAAACCAACTCACATAGAGCAATTGCAGGAGGAGGAAGGAGTGATTCCTAAGTAAGACATGGGAAGAAAAGGGTGAAAATGAATTCAGGCTAACTCACAGGCTAACTCAGACAAGAATATCAGAGGATCCTGAATGTAAGAAGAGAGAGCAGGGGGATGTGTGGTGTTGCTGTCATTGACATGTGTCCAAAGAGTGTGGGAAGTGACATTGTGGAAGGATCTCTTTGGATAGAGCTTGACATTCCCCAGGCATAGACTTGCTTCACCTCCTTGTACTAATCAGCAGGGATCACAGCTTATTGAAGATTCAGAAGCTGATAAAGACATGGGTGCAGAGACTTTGATGATGGTAGACTTTGATCAACTAAATCACACCTGGGAATTGAGCAGTGATAGAATAGAGAAGGTGAAAGAATCCAGTGAGATGACTCTGCAGACAGAGAAGCTCACAAAAGCAATTTGGAGTTTCAATCTCCAGAAGGAGAAACTGTGTAAGTGGAAGGAGTTTGAGCTTGGTGCTGTGTCTTCAACGTCCCTGATTGGTCAGAGTTACAAGGTCGTCTGGCCATTAGATGATGAGTGGTACACTGGAGTTGTTGGTGATTACAATGACCACACACACAAGCACCTGATCACTTATGAGGATTCTGAAGAGGAGTGGATTATTCTGGCATGGGAGCGAGTGATGCTGAAAGTTTCAGCTGCATAGAGGCTGCGATTCTCGATAGCTACAGCTCAGCAGTCACAGGACAGAAGGAAAAGACCTGCTAATCCTGATGAATTAGCAGCATTTGCTGTTAGTATGGACGTTTTTGAAGATGAGCCAGGGCAAGGGGATCTTGTGTGGGCCAAGGTGAAAGGCTACCCAATATGGCCTGCTATTGCAATGGATGAAGAGCATGCAAGAGCTTGTGGCATGGAGCCTACATCTTGTGACAGTGTCATCGCTGCCCAGTTTTTTTGGGAGCTATGATCATGCAAGAGTTGACTCCAAAAATGTCGTGCTTTTCTCAAAAGGTCTGTTGTCCAAGTATCACTGCAAATGCAAAAGGGTGGCCTTTCACCAAGGATTACAGGAAGTAGAGGGGTACTTGAAAGAGTGTAAGCTTCCTGAAAGCATGTCACACATACAGGTTGATTCACCAGGAGTTGCTGGCACCAGTGGTTGTATTGACCGACAGCAGCAAGAGGTGGAAGGTCATGACCATGACTTTGTGGGTGATGAGAGGAAGTATGTAATCTGGAAGAGTGTGAACAGTCCGTTCCCTCTTCCCTTGAAACTGGGATCACTTGTGGTGCTAAGCTTGGGACAAATTGTTCGTGACTCAGCATTTCCATGATCAGCACCATATTTGGACTGAAGGTTATACAGCTGTGCGCAAAGTTTGCAATAATGAAAGAGGCAGATGTGGCAGCTGTTGAATACAAAATGGAGATGTTCAGGAACCTAGGCATGTGAATAATCCCTCTTTTCCAAGTTACTACAAACAATGAAATGCCCATTGATGGCAATTCTCCATCAGCTTGCTGGAGAAAATACTCTTAAAGTTGCAGAAAGCTGAAGAGAAAGCTGGGAGGTTTTTGAGTCCAGAGCAAGAGAAGCGACAAAGAGTACGATCAGGCGCAGCTATGTTTGGGTTCAGTAATCGCCGACTGTCAGAGCTTATCCAGGGTCTACCACATGCAAGAATGTGCTTCAAGTACAAGGTGTGGTCAGACAAATCACCTTTACCACCTGGCGAAGTAGATGAGGATCTGTTGCCTGCAGGGTACAGGCCTGTTGAAGTGCAATGGAAACACCTCGATCACTGCACAGTGTGCTACCTTGATGTGGAGTATGTAGACAATCTCCTTCTGCAGTGTGACAAGTGCCACATAATTGCACATATGAATTGTTACGGAGTGCTTGAGCCACCAGACGGGAAGCTTTGGCTTTGCAGCCTGTGTGGTGTTGACGCTCCAAAACAGCAAACGTTATGCTGCTTGTGCCCCATCACAAGTGGAGCCATGAAGAGGACAACGGATGGGCGCTGGGCACATCTCACATGTGCATTATGGATGCCTGAATTATCAATGGTGGATAACAAGAGGATGGAGCCCGTGGATGGTATCAATGCTAATCACAAAGAACGCTGGAATTTGACTTGTAGTGTATATAGAGTACCATATGGAGCTTGCATCCAGTGTGCAGACAGTCACTGCCGTGTGGCATATCTTCCCCTGTGTGCTCGAGCTTCTAGCCTCCGTATGGAAGCCATAGAAGAGAGAATGAGAGTCAATGCGGAGACATCACTGCGGCTCATTTCCTACTGCCAGAAGCACAGGCGACCTGCAAAGGCTCAGCATTTAAACAACACAGCATCTCAGGCCCGGCTTGCTTGCTCTGCTTATGAGACTGTAGCGAATGCTTCTGGTTGTGCTCGCACTGAGCCATATGATGCTGTAACAAGGCGTGGCCGCAGGGAACCTGAGGCTCTAGCTGCTGGTCTAGTCAAGCGGCTTTTTGTGGAGAATTTACCAGTCATGGTGAGAGGTTGTTGCCAGAAAGTACCAGAAGGGAAGGAGAAGTTCAAAGTATGGTCCTGGAACCTGGAATCCATAAAATCAGGGTCATCATCAACTGTCACAACACTAGGTGATGTGCAAAGAGCGCAACAGAATGATGATGTAGTTTTGTCAGTATCAGAGAAGTTTGAAAACATGCAAATTCACCAAGCAAATGACATGGTGATTGAGTATGCAGGCGAGGTTGTGAGACCCATTGTGGCAGATATAAGGCAGGCACGCTGTTACGACTCACTTGTGGGTGCTGGCACTTAACATGTTCCGGGTGGATGATGAGCGTGTGGTTGGATGCCACACACAGTGGAAGCCTTGCGCATCTCATAAACCACTCTTGTGAGCCAAATTGCTATGCACACTTGGTTGCAGCAAGGGGCAAAGATCGCATCCTAATCTTTGCCATAATGGTCTCAATTTATAGAGCGAATTTGGGTTTAAATTTGTGTTCCATTTGGAGGCCACATTGGCCCTCCTCTCCTCATGGGCATTTGATAGTCTGACAATTGTTGTTGGCTCCTACCGAGGGAGGAATTCTGTAAAAACGAACAAAAATATTACTAACGAATTGTCAAGAAATTTGCAAGGAAAATTGGTGCCACAAGGTTTAAATCTTGCTGTAAATCTTGCGGATTCACTTTGTTTTTGTGCAATCATGTCCAGTTGAAAACCCTAATGCTACTATCTCTGTTTTGTTACCTGTGTTGCATGTATGCATCATGTTGATTTCACTGCATGAGCCTCATGGTATATAGGCAGCGCACTTACACACCACCACCTCCATACCCAACTAAGAATGCTGCAATTGCTTCGAGCTCAACTACAAAGTCTACAATGGAAGAAGATACCCAAATATTTGTCTTGGATACGATCAAAGCCCGTTCTGTGAATCCTGCCAGTGAAGCTGTGACAAAACCCCCACCAGCTCTCAAGGTATATAGGCAGCACTTACACACCACCACCTCCATACCCAACTAAGAATGCCAATTGCTTTGAGCTCAACTACAAAGTCTACAATGGAAGAAGAAGATACCCAAATATTTCTCTTGGATACAATCAAGCCCGTTCTGTGAATCCTGCCAGTGAAGCTGTGACAAAACCCTCAGCCAGCTCTCAAGGTTTGGTTCTCTGAGCTGAGATGTTTGGTGTTGGTGATATTCTCTAGGTGGTTCTTGCATGCCAGGGAAAGAGCTAGATTGGGAAAGTGAAGGGAAACCTATGCATTGATTGGCAGTACCACACGCAGATTTTTGTTGAAAGATAAAAACAAAAAATCTATAATTCAACATTATATGGGCATTATCTATCTATGAAGGAAGGTAGTTTGTTTGTTTTATTTTGTTTTGTTTGTACTGATGAGATCCACTGAATGAATCAGGATGCTTCAGATTGTGTTCTTGGTCTCTTTGGAAAGCTCTCGACAAAGACTTCGGTCCACCACATTTGGACTTGTAGTGCAAAAGTTCTTTGAATATTGAGTGATTTCTTCACTGAAAATTAAATTAAATTAAATCATAGCTGAAAATTTCAGAGGAATTGGAATGTGCCTTTGGTGTTGTTGGGTAGGTCTTGATGAGCAGGATTTGATGGAATTTATTTGGTAAGATTTGGATTCAGAATGTGGGAGATATTGATTTTTAAGTGATTTCTGCCGCTGAAAATTTAAATAAATTCCAAAAAACCAGGTTCTGGAAGGAAAAATCAGTTGAGGACGTGGTAACACTTGGGCCAACGGCACAGGCTACACTAGTGCTAATTAATGAAGCTAGTGTGCTTGAGAGTTTCTTTTAGATTTTCAGCATAGCAGGTAGGTATTTTTCATAATTCTTGGCAACTTCAGAAAATAATTAATTAGTGCCTAACTAGGCTAGGTGCTATGGTAGTGGTGAGTGGCTTTCATGGTGATGCACCTTAGTAAGGGTACAACTTCCATTTTAGCCAACCTCACCAACAATATCACTTTCTTGAATATAGGGGAAAACAAAAAAACCAACTTGTACATTTCATCCCTCTTAATATTTCCCACACCAATATTTCTGCATACGCCAGGGCAAATTGGCCCCCACATTGGGTTCATGGTAAAAACTCGGAAACATTCAAAAAATGGATTCACACTTTCAATTGACATGTTTTGTCCATAGTGTGTACCTATTGGCATTTGTTGACAGAGGAGACTAGGGTTTTTTTTTTTTTTTTTTTTTCCAACTCTGTGATGTAGCCACACTGGTGATCATCCACAAGAGAAATTAGCCAAATTTGGCTACAAGTCAGAGAAGAATTTTTAAAAAATAAAGGGTCATGCTATAATTTGGTGGCCTGGTCCTATTGTCTAAGTATGACAATTTCAGAAAAAAAATCCCTCAAAAAGGGTCCATTCAATATTGAGGGAATGGTGTATTAGATGTATATATAAGGATCCATTCCCTCAAAATCCTCATGAAATTATCTTTTATGTGTAGTTGTAGAAATTTGCCTAAATCTCCTTTCCTTCAAAGTCATCTTGAGCTATCTTCTCTTCGTCTTTCAGCTTTTGGGACAACAATTTTATTATGTTTTCAAAATTGTATTAAAAAAAATGAGCTTGTGGTAAAGCATGAACTAAACAAAAGTTGAAACTCTTTTGAATACAAGTCAATTTATGAAACATTATTTGATAAGAAAGATGTTATTTGTAAGTTATTGCATGCACATGTGGAGTACAAAAATTTTCTTGGAAGATATTTCACTACATCACCCTATGAAGTGGTAAAAAATATAGCACATAAAGGAAAAACAAAAAATGATAGTATTTGAATGAAACTGTCTCTCATCTTCCAAAGCTCACATTGCCAAGATATTTGCAATGAAACACATTTAGGATACATGTAGTCACTCCCATGGTACTCTGCATATGAGCATCTTATTTAATTATTGGAAATTTGTAACTTTATATATGAAAAAAAGCAAGATCAATGTACCAAATTTTTTTGTCTTGATCTATTTGTTGTTGGTCGTGTCCAACCTTTTTTGTGTGGTCTTTAATTCTATTGGGACACTATTTAACATACTTGAGGTAATGGAAGTGGTGAAGACATTATCCAACATTGAATTCACAAAACCTCCTAATTTAGAAGGTAATAATAGAACGATAATCTTTTGCACAATTTTAATAAACACCAATACTTAGTGACAATGTGATGTGATGAAAAGTAATTCGTTACAAAGCATAGAAGCCAAAATCGAGTAGAAAAAATGTTGAGAACTAAAAATGATATCATACATATATATTGGCTTAATTGAAAATTAAAATGAGAGAAAATTTAGAGTCATGGTTGATTGCTTCACAAAACTAGTAGTTTAGGTTATAGATGTTGCAAGAATTTTGAGATTCTTAATAATGCACTTGTCGTTACATATATATATATGCATATTCAAGTCAAATTTTGACACTCACAACAATAACAAAATTGAACACAGTCTTGAGATGTTTACTTGAGCTGGTGCAAATTTTTCATTCAACATTCTTGGTCAACTAAACATGGCATCACGGGTAAAAAGAACACATTTTTTTCTAGTTTGTATTTTGCTTTTTCCCTCTTCCAGCAAGGGCTATTTTGTTTTTTCTTAATTCACCAAATATCATGTATTGGGTGTGGAGTTGAAAATACACACACAAATGCAAAATTTAAATAATGTACAATGAAAAGAAATTTTTACCTTTCCACATATATCAAGAAAGAAAAAACATGCATGCAAGTTGAAGAATCCGATCAATTTTTGTTGCAATTAATGTACACATGGAAAAACCAAAAAAAAGTTCTTTAAAGAAAGCTCTTGTTCCTAAATTTGAAAGTTGAAATTCAATTTTTGTTTTTGCATGGTAAGCTCAAGTTTTGTGATCTTGTGTAACTAAAGTTCTTACACTAATAAGGTTGGGGTTGTTGATGGCATTTTATTGCAAAATTTTGTTGCTACCATGGATCATTAACTTATGTTGCAATTAACAATAACGTATAAATCATGAACTGAAAATTGGCCTCTTCCATCAATTGTAGTTTTATAAACAACCCCACATGTCGAGAAGCTATTATTGTTGCTCTCATCTGTCCATTCAAGGTGGAGATATAAACAACAATAACAATAGATCAAGGTTAAATCTACATCACTATCATTGTCATTGTGACCTACAAGTGTGTCGCCTACCCTTTTGAAGGAGACTAGCAAAAGGACATTCTTTGAACACTCTTCATAGATGCTGGAGACATTTGCCATAAACATACATATAGGGTTATTAAACACATGGTTGTATTGTATTATTTAGGAGAAAGGGTTAATATCAAAAAAAAATTATGGCTTTGATGAAGATATCTTAGAATGTTTGGTAGTGGTTTTGTCAATTAACCTATGTTGTTGGGATGAATGGGTGATAAAACTTCCCTTTGCCATGTACTTGACTTTTGTCATTTGAGGCACAGCATGGCTTCAACAAAGTCAAACCAATCTTGTACCCACAAAAATATCATTATAATTGATTTGCTATCCTTGTGCTATGTTTGCAATAATCTCCATGGGCAGGTTGGTATCACGTGATTTTTGTGAAGCAAAATTAGTTGGCTTACCAAAGGCTTGATGCATTTATTTGTTTTGTGTATGCATTGTTTTTTTACTATTAATGGGGTTGGGCCTCATGGTAATAGTTGGGCCACCAATCGTGGCAGCCATCATTATCATTGTGTAAAAAGGTAGCCCATACCTTGTTTTGTATATGTGGGCATTTATGTTAGGCCTATCATTGGTGTTGATGGTTGTATATCCCATATTGATGCATGTGCCACTCTTTAACAAGCTCACTCTTGTTAGTCTTTTCATCCCTCACAATTTTTCATCATGGTCATCAACACATTGGATATTTAGTTTTCAAAACTACATATTCATATATTGAACATGTGGTATATGTGTTTAGCCACTGCCAGTAAAGTTATCATTGGGAATAAGTGTAATTAAGGAGTTTGAAATATTTTAAAGAAGTTAAACTAGGGTAAATTATTCATGCATCATAGACCGGCCACTTTAAATTCGGCATAAAAACAAGAAATGCCGAATCATGCTAAAATTAGAGGACGGTTTGGTGCCGAATTTAGTGCGCACGCATTTCAATCCTTTCACTTTTTTGCGCACGGTGTGGTTGTTTGTGACAACGTTGGGTTGCTGTGATGCCTCCTAAGAAGCACGACATGCCATTCCAGGCTCATCATGTTGCTGAGTTTGGCCTGCAAATATGCGAGCGTGTTGTGGGCAATAGCACCGCTGTTGTAATGACAGCATGTCGATTCTACGAGGTTTTCGGAAAGGAGGAGTCAGAAGTGGGAATGAAGCATGGTCGTTCGGAACGCGTCAAGTACTTCAAGGCACCCTTTCGTAAGGAGAACTACTCTTCGCACCACACACGGATGCATAGTACCTAGTGGGCCGAGTATCGTGAGCTAGAAGTGAGCGCAAAGAAGTCGTTTTTCGACAATGGCACGATCTCCGGCTCGCATACAACGATGCATGCCTTTGCCGCTCCTCGCATTCCCCAAGTAAGTGTCCTGATCGACAAGGATATCCTCGATGTCATCATTGGCGAGATGATGTTTCACCCCGAAGACATGGACGAGATTACTCGAGCCCGCCTTCTCGAAAGCTTTGTGCCGACTCTAGATTCGTCGGAAGATGCAGGAGATGCTGGCAATGTCAGTTGGTACGCCATCACCGTCACCAACACCAAGCAGTTTCAGTTGGTTGTACAATATTTGGCTGCTGGACTGTCATTCCGTTAGGTGACACAGGTGATTATGGAGACGAAAGAGGTACTCGGCATCAGGAGCATTGGCTCGTGCTCTGAGGGGATTGTGAGCCGCTACGCTCGTTTTATCTGTGCGATGAATTTGCAGTGCATCGCGGAGCTGCTGCGACAGTGCTGGGTGTTCTCTGTCGCACTCGACATGGCGACCCACATGGCGACCCACATGGCGACCTCGTACTGCGATGTTTGCATCCGCATCTGCCACAAATCCACTGTGCATGACTTCCACCTTCTGTTCATCCTTGTGCATGAACGGCACGCAGGCGAGATTATCTTCAACACGTTCGCCAAGGCGATGGACGCTCTCTTCCCGGACTGGCGCGAGACGATTATTGGAGCGTCTTCGGATGGCGAGAAGAAGATGACAGGGCGACATCAAGGCGTAATCACGCGGATACATCGCGTAGCCAAGCTTGGGTTCATGCGCGTCTGGTGCGGGGCCCACTAACTCGACTTGTGTATGCAGTCGTTTTACTTGGCCATTCCCGACACGTTCTACTCGACATTTACATTGCTCGTAGCGTATCTTTGTCGACAGCAAAACTTCATTTCGGACGAACGGAGCCAGTGCCCTTTCATTTGCGACACGCGCTGGCTCAACATGATCACAGTGACCATCTGGTTTGACCAGCATCGCCTCGCTGTCGTCGTGTACCTCGACGAAAAGAAGCTAAATTGCATGCTGGACAATTTGTGGTGGATTCTGATGCTCTTCGTCCATGAGATCGCAGGCATCGCTGCCATCTCGTGCAAATCCCTACAGAGGCATGGCGCGCTGCTGTGCAACCAACATCACACGTTGAAGCACCTGGTGCTCAAGATCAACAACAAGGTTGGGATAATTGGATATTGACAGAGGCACAACACGGCGCGATCGACGAAGCGACGCACCAGCTTTCTGATTCGAGCGACTATGCGGTCGCATTCGCTACCGTCAATGGTTGTATGGAGGACTTGGGCATGTTCGTCAAAGATCGCCTTTCCGCAATGGACAACGGACATCGTGAAACACTTTTGCGATTGTCAACATCTGCCATCCTCGAATTGGTGGATGGCATTACCGCCGTTGTTGCAGAGAGAACCGAAAACAATGAGGCCTATATCAACGCAGCTCCCAATGTTTTACCCCATCAGCTTGTCCGCATTCTGCCCCGCGACTTTTGCGTCTATCTGTAACGCCACAAGGAGCGCCTTGATTACACTTTCAGCAATGAGGAGATTGAGAATATTGGGCGCCAACACAAGGCTTTGTGTGACTCGTACCGTCGCTAACCCGATGTGAAGAGCTCCATTGACAGCTTCGACGACAGCGCTGCGTACCGTGATGCTTGGACCAGTCTCCACAACATGTATCCGTTGCTAGAGAAATTCGTCAGTGGTCTAGCGACCATCTTTCCCGGTACATCCACTATTGAGAGTGACTTTTCGGTGGTGAAGTATGAGAAGAACAAAAATCGCATGAGTTTGACTGATGCAAGCCTCAAAGGAATCCTCCACGCGAAGCAGTACCGCCGTATGCACAACCTGAAGGTCTAATTCTACTCGGAATACTGTCTAAATAAACATTGCCGAATCGCGTCGAATTTAACTTTCACCTTGTGCTGAATTTAGTTAAATTCGGCATCGTTCGACAAACGCCAAATATAAAGTGGCATGATCATAGATCATTGGAGGATTTGTTTGTTTGTGTGAGAGTTTGGTTGGGATGCCATATGTTAAGTAGTTGCTTGAAGGAATGTTGTGTGCCAAAATAAAGTAGTTGGTGTCATCCCTCAAGTTTCCATTAAAAAAGTTGTTTGTGATCAATCATTCCACCCACTCCAATCATAGTAATGTAAACCCCCTCCTCCTTGACTAAATTTTTTTTTTTTTTAATGTACAATATTGAAGGCTTTCTAATGTGGAGGGTTGGACCTTGCAAGTTAGCTCTATTTTACCATTCACAAGAGGATTGGTCAAATTGTGTGTTGTAGATATTTGCCTGCTACTTTTTTGTTACATGCGTCTTTTTTCTTAACATATAACTATCCCCCAAATGTATTTCCTACTTTGATGTTTGCAACAATTTTATTTTTTCGGGTTTGTGAATGAAAAAATCTATGGAAACTTGGGTTCTAATATGGTGCAAGCAAATATGTATGGACTCTATAATAATAAATGTATTATGTTCATATTATTTTGATTTTCTAGGTGAACATTTATAGAATTCATTAATTCTACAAAGCATATTTTGTTGATTAGAAATTGGAAGATTATGTTATAGATCAATTTGTGTTCCTAAGTCTGGGTAACTTCACCTTTCATATGCAACTTGTTACTTAGATGTCATTTTATTGGACCTTGCAAGTAGAACATCAACCATATTTAACTAAACATGTTAATTTTTCCTAATGTAAGAATGAGGATGAGATGGTGGTAGTGATATCACAAGAATTGGGCCATTGGAAACTTAGTCACACCACATATTCCTTCCTTGCCATGCAAGCCGTTCTCATATTTCTTCCAATGCTTGCTTTTTATAAAGGCATTTACATCCTCCAATGGATATCCTATGGGAACTACTTGATTCTCAAACACTTAGGGCATCATTGCAATACCATGTTTCTATTTTACTAAACAATGTGCATTGCAAGGATTTGTATATAGATGTTGAGGTTCATGACATTGTCATGTGGGTATAATGATTGGCAACATGTTGGGGCATGACTTTTCATCAAAGTGAAATATGTGCTTGACTAAAAGAAATGAATTTGTGAGATATTTTGAACAATCCTATTTTACAAATTCCTTACAACACAATGTTGACTTGGTATGTTGTGCAGGTGCTCACATTTTTACAATTTAGAGAATATACATTTGTGCAAAATGCATCAAATCTTTTGTAAAGCTTTGGTTTTACCTCCAAGCATGTGCTTATTAGTCTCATCTTTTTTCAAGTATCTCTTAGGTCTCCTTTTGTCCCTCACATCAATTGATAAACATCAATCTACCGTAGTCTACCTAAATTTTTTTCCCCATTTTTGTTTTCTTTTCTCCATCTTAACTTTTTTGCTTCATGATCTTTTGCCTTTGTAGGATGTGGTTTTACATGCCTCCTTTCTTCAAGTCATTCTAGATGTTTATGTTGATTATTTAAATATCAATTTACATTGGAGTTTTAAGTTGCAAGTGGTAAGAGATGACAAGAATTGCAAAACATTACCAAACCATATCATAGGATTAGCTTTGGAATTATAGTCTTTTTTAAATTAATGTTTATTGTAGCCTCAAAAGAGTGCTAACAATAAAAATGTAAGTTGAACATTTATAAAAAATTATTAACAATGTACAACTAATAAAAATGCAAGCTAGGGGCATTTGTAAACCTTAATCTCATGTGGATTTTTTGGGTTAGCAATGTTTAGACAACATATTATAATGCTTCGTTAACATCTTGTAAACTTTTGTCTTAGCTTGGTCAACAAAACCTTTAAATTTTAAGTGAACAAGTTTGTGTGCATTACAAGCAATTATATATCATTTTTCAAATACTTTCTTTCGCTATTCTTTTGCCTTACTACAATTTGCTTTGTGCACTTGCTTCACACATTTGAAATGTCATCATGTCAAACATTGAATGTGGTTTTGGGGGTGTAGATGCATTTGCTTGGAAGTAAAGTTATGTTGTGCTGTTGTGAACTAGCTTGATCAAGCTACATGTATGTGGTTTCATAACTTTTCTCAGCATTTGTAATAATTTGCAATGTTTGCCCAAGGAAATCATGGGTAGTATTTAGAACACCTTCGTTATCCCCAAATTTCATAAATTGATGAGATAGAAGATGACTACAATTGGGCAAGAACCATGCTTCTAATCATAAGATATTAAAAGTAATGAATGAAATGATGGTAGAAAGGTTACACCAAGGGTAGTTAAGCTTTGAAAAGGTAGGTCCATAAGATGGAAATCATGAGATTCTTGAATTGACATTAAATAACCTTTGATTAATCCAAAGTTTTTTTCCTTAGTCACGGGGTTCTAGTTAATATTATTATTTTTGAGAATGGTAGTTACATATGAGAATTGGTTCTTTGATCTCTTTTAAGAACCACGGTTATGAAATTAAAGAACTACCTAAAAAACCAATGGGGGATTGGTGCCATTTCTAACCCAATGCTAGAACGAATCAAACTCTTTTGGCTGTGTGATGCAAAATTATATGTTTGAACACTTTGATAAACTATTTTATACGTATTTTTTGGTGTGGGTTTTTTGGTAGTCTCTCAATTGTGCTCTTACCACCTCCTCTTTTCCCCCTCTATTGGGGCCATTTTAAAAACAACTTAACTTTAAAAGTTTGCAAATCTTTGTGCTTTCAAAATACAAGAGGTAGGTACAAGATTTTGGATCCATTTTGACAATACGAAATGTTGCATCTTGAATATGTTTTGAAAACAAATATATTATGTTAGGTTGTTGAAAATGTAAGTCGTATCATGTTTGTGTAACATTTAATATCCACAATAAATGGCTATAAATATCATACCAAATCATGTATGAATTATAGTTTTAAAGCGGGATTGTGGGATATGTGTCTCAATATTGATTCATGATATGGTAAATTTAAGTATAACTATAGTTTGTTGACGATGATAAAAACCTTTTTGTACCATAATTGAAATTTGAATTTATTGCAAAATTTGCAAACTTGTAAGTTGTGAGTACTTAAGAAGTCTAGCAATTGTAGTTCATGGACAACAAACTCCTCACACGCCCCTTATGTTGATTTCTTTCCCATCCAATGTGACATGACCATCACCTGTTCATTCATTCACAAGACGAAGCAAGAAAGTTGTAAATTTGATAGTATGTAAATGTCAATTCTGATTTGGATTTGAGCTTCAGCTAGTTTAGGGTTTCTGGTTTAGGGTTCAATTAGTTACTAGCTTGTGTAGATGAAGCTAGAAAGTTGTTCATATATGTATAAATTTCAAAACATCAAATCTCTGGATTTTGATCTTCAGCTTTGCAGCAAACTGCCGCTTCCAGTTTAGGTGGTGTCCAATTGACCACAGCAATGGAAGGGTTTAGGGTTTAAGGAAATCAAACTAGTATTGTGGTCCAAAACACTACAGCATTTTATGCAAAAGCTACTTAACGCAGGCTATGTCAATATATACAACCTTACAGATCAAACCTAGAAGGAGTTTACTATGGTCAGGGCAGTGAAATTTGTGGAACTAATCATGCGTTTATGCGTGCACCCGAATACATAGTTCGACTACTGAGTTTACTCTGGCTCAGTCATACCTTTTTGAACAGGGCAAACCTGGGTGCGAGCTACCCAAAGAGCTATCGCAGCAATATCATGGCTAGAGCAGTAGGGAAAAGCTGGGGATCAATGGGCCTGCCCTCATTAGGGCTCCCTAGTAAAGCAGCTACCTAGGTTTACAGTTTAGGTTCTAGGGTTTTAGGGTTTAGGGTTGAGAGTCTGGATCTTGAGCTCTTCAGCTTTGTTGCAGCAAGCATGGTACAGATTATTGTAAAACTTGTTGCATTTGAACTGATCTGGATTGCATCATAATTAAAGACTGGACTGATTGATCTCTTATTGTAGTTTGCTCAGAACTCATGATCCATCGTCCCACCTGCCTGTGTGCATGCATTCATGATCACCTGTAACAACCAGCTGCAGGAGCTAACAACCTAACTCCAGATCATCAGCTGAATTCATCTTATAGAACCCATGCAGATTCAAATCTGAAGACTGTAAGATTCAACTGACGTGCAGGCCTGGCATGATGAACATTCTTCCTGAAGAGCTTACAAGTTTCTTAGACAATTATCAGCTACAGATTTTTATTATTCACAAATGGAAGCAGCTTGATGATCAGCTGCAGCAGCCTGGGTGGAATCCTAATTAAGCAAGGGGGGGGGGCGGGGGGGGGCGACTCACTAGAAATTATGATCTCTAATTACTTCTAGGAGGATGGCTTTGTGGGTCTCGATAGTCACCAAAGAAATCATTGGAAGAAGGCGAGTGAGGAAAATTTGCAGCAGCAGCAGCATGTTTAGGTGATTCATATGAGTTGGAAGATTCCGGGAGCGTCAGCTTTCGTGTCCTAGTCCTTATATGAACCCTAGAACTGCTGCTCATCATCCTTCTTGGTCGCCTTTGAATATGGGCTGCTGCTGCAATATTATGATCAGCAGCTGCAGTAGCTGGATCATACAAATTTAGTATAATCGTATGAAGATCTCTCACCATGTGCAGGTGTATCTGCATCATGTCCTTGGTCCACCAGGTGAGCTTTGTCATTAGCAACTGCAAAAGATTTGATGTAGCCGTCTTTGTGATCTCCAGCCGCTGCTGCAACAACAGTATATTATAATTTTTGTTGTTGTGATGATGATTGCAGGCTGCAGCAGCATCTGGTCGTTGATCCGGCTGGAGCAATGGCGCTAGAATAGAATCAGCACCTTGTTGTCTGACATGATCTATGACCTGTCATGACCCACATGAGCACATGTCAAGATTCAAACAAGAAACTGCTGGAGAATCTCTAGCTGCTGATCTCCACTGATCCTTCATCTCCAGCTCATTGGTGTGCCTAAAGCTTTTCTGAAGATCACTAATGCTTCTGGGCCAGCCACGGACCTTATAGTTTGCAATATGGCAGCAAGCAAGCAAGAAGGTTGCACTGTCCAGAATATTGATCTATTGAGCTTGACAAGAAGTTAGAAGGTCCAGGTTTACTGAACCCAGTAGTGGCCTTACCTCGGGCGATTTCCTTCTTGACTTTGATAAATATGTTGCAATATGATCTGGATCTTCCACTGTGGTTGTTGCAGCTGCTATATTCCTCCCATGGGTGGTGATGAATGCCGCTCCATATAACTCCTTGAGATTGATGAATCTGTAATTATGCTTTTCTAGTCCTATGAAAGAAGAATCTGCATAATGGAATCCACGGCACCCTATAAGTTTGAGTAATAAATAATATAGCACAGTATTTAGCATCTTGCTGCAAGCTGGATTCTTGTAGCACACCGACACTATTGTACGGTCTTACAAGAATATACTTCGATACTCGAGTCTGAATCTCAGGCTGGCTTGCTCCGGTCATCATCAGCGACACAAAACAAAATAATGCAGCAGCAGGATAGGTATCAATTGTGCGCAAGCAAACAAGAAAGCAAGCAAGCAAGCTGCGGGGACGCGGGATTTACCACTGGTAGGAGCTGTACTGAAGTAGCGGTTAGCGGAAGTGAAGGAACTGCAGCTGATGAGGAGCAGGTTTAGCAAGACGACTAGAGCTCCAGTGGTGGTGCACAGCCAGAATGCAGTAGTGGCAGATATTGCAGCTGGCCCTGCACCGGCGGAAGTGGTACCCCAGTACTTTAAGCAGCAGCAGCAGCTAGTTATTGGTATTCTAGTCTTCCGCGCAGCGAGTACCATTCTTACAGCTTTTGCATAGTTGGACGCTTTGAAGATTATATGATCTTCAACTTGTTGATCTCTCGCAGCACAGCGCAGGATGTCAGCTGCTCGCTTCATATATAATAGCACTAGACATGAGCTAGAGTTATATATATATGTTCTGGATGACCAGCAATTTCGACTCTATCTAGATCATCAACATTTGCAAAACAGATGCATCTATTGAGCTGACCAAATTAAGCTGACAAGTCACAATGTAGCAATTCATTTGGGCTACTAAAACCTCAGGCTGCAAGTAAGCAAGCTAGCTAGCTAGCTTTAGAGAGATCCATCCACCCACCGACCCAGCAGCTCAGAAACCCGAAGAATTGGCAGTCTAGCTAGTGTTGACATGGATCTCAACACAAAATTTATTCCAAATTGTAAAACTCCCAGCAGCAGCAGCAGATGATCACAATATTCATCACCCAACTATATATATATATACATAACTGGAAATCATGAGAATTTCCAAATTAATGTAAACTCCGGCCTGTAGAAAACTGATCACAATTTAGATCACCATAGCCTTGGAACTACTACTGAAAATCAGAAATTCCCAAATTAATGTATTTGACTCCAGCTGCAGCTAGCTAGCTGTGCTGATCACAATCTACACCTCAACTACTGGAATTTCAGAAATTCCAAATGAATGTAAACTCTTCCCAGCACACCTGATCACAATTTCATCACCCAACTACTTACTAGCTGGAATCATAGTCATTAAAAGATGTATAGTCAAGCAGTTCAAGACATTATGATCAACACTCTATACATAATAACACTGGATCAGATCATGGGCACAACTACTAGTGCAGTAGCTTGCTAGCTAGCTAGCTCGGTTGTAGTGCTGCAGCAACTACTAGCTAGCACACCATGATTAAAAGCTGAGATCTGCGAGCTCCTTTGGTTTGATCCAAACAAAAACATGAAGGGCAGGTACAGGAGCTCCAATTTTATGAAGCCTTTTTGGCTAACTCACATTGTCAATCTCTAGGACTTCTCTCCCTCCTCCTCCTCCTCCTCCTCCTTTGGCCTGTGTGCAGCACCACTGCAGGCACAGGCAGGCAGTGCAGGCAGGGAGGCGGTCACAGTTGTACACCCCATGCCATCCATCTACTTATACTACTGTAGTGAACCTCTGCAGTTGCAGTTGCAGTAGCAAAACAGTAGTACTAGCTAGCTAAAATGACTTCTTCTTTCTTTCTTTCTTTCTTTCTTTCTTTCTTCAATGTTTGTTTGTTTCCTTTTTTTATTTTATTGCTTGATTTCATACTAAGGATGTTGTTAAGATTTTTTTTTGAATTTTTATTTTTATTTTTATTTTTCTCAAGTGATAAATAATCATGCATAAGAATATTTTAGTCAAATTTGGCAATATTCAATATATGAAAGTAGAAAAATCTTAAGCACCTTGATTTTCATCTTGTGTGTAGTTAGTTGTTGTTGCAATTTATTTTTTTAAAAACATTTATCTACTTTTTGGCAAATTTTTTGAAAAAAAATAACAGAGGGAATTTCCAGTACAATTATTCCTTTTTCGAAAAATGGAGAAAATTCGCCACCAAAAAAAAATCACTGCTTGGCCTTCCTGGTAGGGTTTTTTTAAATAAAAATTGTGATATTAAAAATTGTGTGATTTTTTTTCCTTTAAAATTATCAAAATTACAAAATTTGTTTCACAAAAATCTCCCATTTTTTTTAAAATTTGCCAAAAAAGTCACTGCTCCATGTTGTGATGGGTCACACAGTGTTTTCTTTTTTTTAATCAGTTTTTGTTATATAGCCTAAAGTGGCAAGGTCAACCAGAAAAAAAATTTCAACTAAATTTGGCTATACCTAGTATACCAGATATAAAAGTAAAAGAAAAAGAAAATGATCATTCAATGTTTTCTTGGCTTAACTACAAGAACCGTCCTGTGTTTTCTTGTCAATTTTGTGATGTAGCCAAAGTGGTGATCATTCACAACAAAGATTTAGCCAAATTTGGCTATACACCAGATAGTGAAAGTCAATTTTCAAAAAAATGGATCCACAATTGTATATTCTTGGCTAATGAAACGGATTAATGTTATCATTTTAAAATCTGGCGATTTGGATTTTTACTTTTTTCCAAAAATCTGACAAAAATTTGGGCAAGAAAATTTGCTATGGAAAAATCCAAGTTGTATAAGCCAAAAATCATATTTTTCAATTTGACCAAAATTCCCCAGTGGAAATTAAAACCACTGCTCCCTGCCTGCCTGCCTGCCTGCCTGCCTGTGTGGGCTCAAATTTAAGGCAGAGACAGACATTGGGATTCAGCAAGGGTTTGTTACAAGTGTGGTGGGATACCTACAAGTGATGTGCATGATGATGATGTTGTTGATGATGATGATCTTAGGGCTGGCCAGCACCTCCTCCTGCTGCTGCTGCTGCATGTGATCTGCAAGTTTTCTGACATGAAGAAACTTAAGAAACTGTGTTGCAAGGCAAATTTTTAGAGCACCAAATACTTACACTACAACTAAATACGCTAGTACATACCTCGCAGCTTTGACAATAATTATATTCTTTGTGTAAATATTGAAGCCCTCCAGTCACCACACCCCGCAACAAAGAAAATTCAAACCAAAAAAATTGTGAAGGAAATAAAGAATCTAGCTTTGGAATATCTAAAACTACATTTTATTTTTTTCGACATCGAGTCTTCACATTTAATTAATGATTGCATAGACATGAGTTGAAGCTGTCCATGTGTTATATGATTATAAGTTAGCACAATATCATATAGTTTTTTCTCCCATCATTAAGTTGGCAAGTCTTCTAAGTATGTGGGTTCATCCATTTGAATGTCAAAGTTTAGGATATCGTACTACTCCTCATTCAAAGCTTTTTGTTTTTTTGCTTATAAAGTAAGTTTCAGGTGAACCTGTGTATTTACATTCATTTGTGTATACCATTGGAAAAAGGCCATTGTTGGGCAATTCTCTCTTCTTGCATGGAAGCTTCAGTTTAAGTTCTCTGAAATTTAGGTGATGACGGAACGTCCTCCCCACCGTCACCATGTTTTTTATTATAGAATTCTGAAACTGATAGTCTACCATGCGATCACATATCGATATTTGTAAACATTTTCAAAAGTCAGTTAAATCAAATATCGATTCTTTCAGTTACTTAACTTTTGGTCACATGATTTGAAAATATGGGTATAATACCTCCAAAGAAAGAATCGCCAATGAATTGAAACTCAAGTAAGATTACAAACAATACAGTTTGAGGACATTCTGTTGGATGATGGCTTTTAATCTACAAGTTCAATTATCATTGGGCTGCATTTTTCTTTCAAGTGTGAAGTGATTTATAATAATTGAATTCTTACAATGTTTGAGGGTGTTTGATTTATTAACATGTAAAGTCTGCAGTTGATAGAAGTTTACCCTTCTCACTGTACAATCTATGCCTTAACATTGCTTGAACACTTGAACACTAGCAGAAGGCTGTTAAGTGCTTGTCCAATGACAACAAACAAATCCTGTTGCAACCATTACTCACATTGGCACTCTCAAAAATCTTCCAAGAATTTAGAAACTTGAAAGCTTCTCTCATTCATCAAATAAATAAAGCTTGCCACCACCACTTCAGTTTCCAAGAAACAAAATCAATAGAAATTGAAAGCTTGCAACTGTCTTTGGATTATAAATACTAGTGTGGTTCGTGCTGCCTCGTGGCCTGATTCCATGAGGTCTAAGACTGATATTCAATTTGAAATTTTACTGATTTTGAATGACACCAACTATTCCAAATTTCAATCTCTCTCAGACATTAGGTTCAAAAATTATGAAATTACCTCCACAAAATCTTATCTTATTGAAAGGCTTTCCAGCAATACAACGAGCATGCCTGAGATTCCTTAAAAAATTTAGTTTGATTTTATTGAATTTTCAATGACAAAAATTGTTCAATAATCATAAACACCTACACTATTAAATCTGAACATTACAAAACCACCTTGATGGATTGGACCCCTCTTCCTCATCGTGGGCTTTCCAACAGTACCAAGAGCATGATGATGAGGGGCAGGCACCATGGTTTGGGAGATCTCAACATGAGAAACAAACAAGGCGACTCTTTCAAGATTGTGGACCCTAGTTATGGGATAAGGAGGCCAAATACCCACGCAAACTACTACATACTGGGGTTCAGGTATTCTGACCTACCATCCCCAATCCGCTGTTTGCCATTTTAGCATGTGTGGTGGGTTGTTTACAAATTTATATATGAATGCTGCAACTCTTGAAGTTTCCTTTTTGGCTTCTTAATTTAAGCTTTAAAAATGGCTTTTACATGCTCTGATCGATGATGTCCAGGCTTTTTTATTTGAAAACAAATTATGCTCAGACAAAGCAGGAAGGCTTTCCATGCATGGTGTGGGTGGCCCCCCTCGTCTCCTGATAAATAATACCTGGGTTTTGCACCCTCAACTGGGTACTACCCCAGATAGCTGGTCTCTGGGCAACACAAAAAGTGGGGGAAAAAAAAAATACCCACTAAGTTACAATAATTTGTGTTTCTTATTAGACACACTCTGACACAACCTAACACCACCCATTACATAGTACATGATGAATAAACAAATAAATAACAAGTACATGATGATCTTACACAAGCTTGCAATGTTGTTTGAAATGTTATGAGTTTGTGACTTTCTGTTACATCGGATGTGGTGATATGTGTGGTCCAACGATTTTTTGTTATTCTACAATTTTTATGCTGCAACCTCCAGTTGTTGTTAGTCAACAATCTTTTTGCTGCAAAAATCCAGTTGTTATTCTAAAACTTTGTGTGCCATAACTAGCCTTTTCTCCTTTTTTCCTTTTTTCCAAATTTTCAATACTTAGTGGCAAAACAAATACAGTGCAACTCATTCAAAAAAATAAATAAAATGGGCCAAATTTGCCAAATTTAAAGGAATATTTTCCAGAAGTCGTCATACCTAGACAATAGGTTCCAGCAGGTTTAGCAGGATTTTTTACTTTTCCAACCTGTAGCCAAATTTGGCTAAACCCTTGGTGGATGATTTCCATTGTGGCTATATCACACAAAATTGAAAACAAAACTGCAACATCAGAATTTTTTTTCCTCCCCCTTTTCTTTCTCTTTCTTAGAGGTCAGGGAATCATAGACTAGATTGTCCGGGGGTTGAATGACCACTGAGGATGAGTTACAGAGGGTAGTAGTAGGGTAGCAAAACATTGATATTTGAAGAGAGGACTCATTGACATGTATAAGGGGGCCTGGCATGTAAATTGACTAAGTCCCCTTTATAGTGTCAGGTTGTATAAATATGACCGTCCCAACAAATATTTCCATGTGGTAGGTAGGAAAGGGAACCAAAAACTATAGGGATGGGACTAGAGTATTCAAGATAAAACAATTGGCAATTGACATGTTCACAAATGGACTTCAAATACTGACTACACAGGTTGAATTCTTATAGGTATAGGGTAATGCCATGGTCATTATCAGAATAAGGACTCGCATGCCAAGGTGGGCCTCACTTTTGGTAATGCCCACAAGCGGGTAATTACAGTTTTGTAAGTGTTCCTCCAAATATACTAAGAATTTGGGCAGAGGTTTTTACAAGCCTGATGAAAGGAACCCATTTGATCTGCAAATATGAGCAATAAAACGGTGGTGTTGTCATTGGTCCTCTTATTTGTGTTGTAACTTTATTGAAAGTTTCAGCCATAAAATGCTAATGTCTTATGAGCTATCTGTGATGTTGGCATCAGTCCCCTTACTGTGTTGTTACTTCAATGATAGTTTCACTCATAAAATGCTAATGTCTTATGAGCTATCTGTGGTGATGTTATGTGTTGGTCACGTTACTGTGTTGTTATTTCATTGAAAGTTTCACTTATAAAACATTGATGTCTTATGAGCTATCTGTGGTGATGTTATGCGTTGGTCCCCTTACTGTGTTGTTACTTCATTGAAAGTTTCGCTCATAAAATGCTAATGTCTGAGATAGACTGCCGACTGAATGAAAAAGATAAATAAACTGAAATCTAAGTGGCAGCAAGTAGAAAGTTGCTGATTCTCTAAAGGCAAATGAGTTTCAAAATTAAACAAACATTGCCCAATAGACAAGCAGCTAGTCAGATAATCATGTCTCTGCCCTAAAATGGACAAGTTTTTTATTAAAAAAATTGAAATAAAAGAACAAAACAAAAGAAGTACATGTCGTTGTGTAGAGCAAAACATGCAAATCTGAACTTCATTTTGATTCGACGAATGACATATTTCTGCAACCTGCCAAGGATGGAAATACTTAGAGACCGACAAATCAAAATGGGTGCCTACTACCAACTTTGCAGTTCACAGTAAACTTACAGCTCTACTCAGAATGAGTCTGTACACAAGACTGTACTTATTATCTCCACTATAACCACTATAATTACTCTCGAACTTTGTGCATTAAATGCTGAGTATCAAAATTTCATACTGAGATTTGATAAAATTTCGGATACCACTGAAAGAGGGAATAAGGGGTAAAAGCAGAGGGGATAGGGGGTGAAAGAGACGGTGACATGACAGATAACTTTAATAAGCAATCCATAGAATCCCCTTTAAAACTCATTCTGTGCCACTTTGCACACAGCAGATCAACATCCTGTTTGTGTCAAGTCCGTAGTTATAATGAGGGGTTAATCTGCAGAAGACAGTCTAAACCCATCTAGACAGCCAGTTAACCTATTGCCTATAATAGCTGGTTATAGAGTTTTTTTATAGATTAAAATTTAAAATTATCATTTTCTTTTTCGTTTTCAATTTTTTGTATTAGTGTTTAAAGATTGATAATCTACCTAAATGATAATCATGTCATCTTATTAGGTTATTAGATTTTGAAATTTCAATATCAGGCACTTATCAATTTAACTAGTTATCAAAAAACCAATAACCAACTGGTATGTTAATCATCGAGTTGATAACCAGGTCAAAACTCAATAACCAGCCAACACTAGTAATATACCATCCATGTAAATAGTGGGAAACTTTACAAATTGTAATCCCTTTGTTGACATGAAAAATACTGTCCCTGCTGTGGAGGTAAATTACAGCAAATAGACCTGGTACCTTGGTTTTACACTAAAATATTTTCTTTGAATGCTTTACAATTTAAAAAAAAGCAAGGGCTTAGATTTTTATGGGTTAATTACCAAAACAAGAAGGAATTAAAGATCAGGAGCTAAGTATGTTGTAGGAGAACATGTAACTTGAAAATGCAACAAAAATACACCAACTTGTGAAAGGAAAGTTGAGGGAGGACTGTGAAAAACCAACACAAGTTCATGCCAACTAGCCTAATGCTCCTCCTCATCAGTCTGCAATTGCACATCTTCCAGACTCTTCAAAGAACCTATGACTGATCCTTTGACATTCTTGGCTACCTACTCAAACTCATCATAAAAATCTGGGGGAAAATATCTCCCAATCTAGTAAAATCATGCTTCTGAGGTCAAAATCTGGTTTTTAAAAAAAACACTCAGCAGTTGTTTATTGTGCACAAGATTATTTGCTAGCCTACTTAACCTCTAGTAATGTTTAAAATGACATATGAGAAGTTTGGATTCTAATTTCTAACAAATAGCACTTATAACCACAGCTTTACACATTATGTATGTATGCTTTTGATCTCCACATGACATTTTGGGAAGACATTGAGTCAGCATTGGGTATCTGTATCAGGGCCTTTTTTTTCAATTTTGTGATGTAGCTGACATCGTATAAGATGATTTAGCCAGATTTGGCTACATACTAGATATGAAAGTAGGAAACAACCAGAACCCTTTTATATTTTTGTTACCTACTGGAACTTATCATGAGAATCTGGTGATTTGGATTTTTATTTCTTCGAATTCTGGTGAATGTAGGCCATTTTTTTCCCAAGAAAAATTATTTGTAGAGGTTGAAATCATATTTTTCAGGTCAAAATTTGGCAGAGTTTCACCCCAAAGAAAAACACCGGTCCCTATTGCAGGCAATACAAAAGTGCTACCTGCTTCTTTTTGTCTTGTCTGCCCTCAGCCCAATACATCTTTTTTGTCAAAAGAGATGGATGATTCCCAGACACATTTTGATTGCATGTTATGCACATTTTGGGCCTCTGATTGGAACTAGCTGTCCATTACAGAACCAAAATGTGCATAATAGGACTCCAAGTGTGTTTGGGCAGCATCAAAATATTTTTGGGCATCACCAGACACATTTTGGATGGGCAAATGGCCAATCAAGGAAAACAGCAGACAGTACTACAATAAAAACCCAATGCTAATTTAATGTCTTCCCACATCTTTCCTTTTAGTGAGAGAGGGATATGTACTACATGAGCGGGTTTAGGACCGAAACTATGTATGATTACTACATAGTTATGAAATCTATGTTTTTGGTTGTAAAACTATCCTCCCAACCTACTATTGGTTATGCGAACCTCACCATTTTCC
>Ga0209611_10001888_pt1 | contig 36413 bp, 23 predicted proteins | sample S1TSphgellanicum_3_FD_187693 | JGI IMG/M metagenome (GOLD analysis project Ga0209611, IMG submission 187693) | Host-associated microbial communities from peat moss isolated from Minnesota, USA - S1T2_Fc - Sphagnum magellanicum MG (SPAdes) (version 2) | ecosystem: Host-associated > Plants > Peat...
TACTTAGGTAAAAAAGTAAATAGGTAGGTTCTACCTTCCTAGGCTAAATACCTACTCATATAGGTAGGTACTTAAGTAGGTAGGTACATAGGCTGACCTAGATGGGTAGGTCAAACTAGGTAAAGTTATTGAAACCCAGAAATTTTTGGTTCCATAATTCCAAATTCCTTCCAATGACAAGATTTCCTATAGACTTCGTTATTCTACCTACTATCTTGAGACATGCAATAATCATGTAGACAAATACATAGTTGGGTGCACCAAAAGGTGGCAAGAAAAAACATCCACTAAAGTCTATTTTGTAGTGTATTTTACATTGCATTGATGTGTGATGCAATGCATAGGGATACCATAGTTATAAATCTTAATTTTTTTTCCCATTAAATTTTTTATTACATTTAGAGGTCATTGAGTAGAACACATGTGAAAAATCCCAACATGAATCACTTTATTTTCAATATGCTATGGACTTTTGAAAGAAAAAAATTGATTTTACTTTGATTTGAAAAGTCCATAACTCCATATTTTCATTTGTTATGATGCAAAAACTTTTCAAATATATTGTCATCATTAACATGCCTACATAAAACCAAACCCCTAACAAGCTTAAGATTAAATTATCAACCATAATCAAAGTTCAATGGGTTTTCTTTTGCCAATGTTACACACCCTAATTTGACTTCAAAAGTTCATAGCTTTTGTAATTTTTTTCTTTAAGCATTACAATCAATTGGCCCATGTACATATCTAAGTATGTATCCAAAAAATGAGTCCTTATTGACAAATTCTAACATATACAATTGCAATCACACCTACTCCAAAAAAAAACTACAAATATTATTCCAAAAGTAGTCCACCCAACCATGCACTTGCCCTCTTTCATGATGCAACATACAAACTCATAAAGTTTTTCTTATACATTAACATAATCAAATTCACCATAAGGTTTGGAACAATCATGAACAAAAGATCAAGCTAATTTGGAAATTAATCATGCCATCCACCAATGATGTCATGCAACCACAAAATTGAATACCAAAACACATTCAACATCTATCGCCTTCCAAAAACCAAATCTATGTTTTTCTACACACTATCATTTTATTTTTGACACTTTAAACGAGAATGCATGACTTACTTGCTCTTTAAATAATCATATGCAAATGATTTCACAATACAAAACATTCATCATCGTCATCATCATCATCATAAGACTATTTATATTTATGTGAAAACACATTTGTCACTAACTCTAATAACATACCTACATTAACATTCAAAAGAGACAAAATCCATGTGCATGTATACAATGCCAAAATCATATCACCTATGTATAATCTCCTCAATTGACATAACAAGATGGTTTGTTATTAATCGAGTTTGTGCATCCACCAAGAAGTTGTTGGCAAGACTTATTAATCGTGTTAAAAGTATAACCTTTTCAATTACCAAATAAAATGAAAAACAAAGTTTCCTTTCAACACATTTTTAAAAGTGCATATGTGGGCCCAAATGGGTTGAACATATGACCACTACACCTTAAACATTCACATATGAAATACACATCAGGGTGTTTGCATGTTGTAGTGTACACACTTTGTTTGAAAATTGAAACTACATATAGTATCAAAAGTAGCCACATGTAAGATTTCATTCACTTTGAATTATTTTAAAAGTCACTGCATATAGATGATTTGGGTTTCAAAATTAAAAGAAGTCAAAAGAATCATGATATGAAATTGAGTCATAATTGTGCATTCGTGTAAATGTAAACCAATAATTTAACAACAAATCTTTTAAAACCTTCATTTGACACCAATTTTCCAATTTTTTTAAACTCAAATTTTCATCTTATTTTTGTCAAATGATTAAAAAAACATTGAACCCAAGTAAATCTTCAATTGAACAACTTTTTTCAACCTAAAAAAATCATAATTATTAACATTATCATACCATAATGTACTAATGAACATTTTTAAATCATCTAATTTAAATTCCACAACCTTAAAAATTTTGAAATCCTTGATGGGGGAAGATTGTTCTTTATGGTTTTTTTTGTACGTGTAAAATTTTATGGACAAATTATAATTAAATGTAATACTTCTTAGTCCTTTTATTGAAATTGCAAAGATGCTTCAAGGTTTTGCAAATCAAAATGATACTTCGTTAGACTATTATATCATTCATATGTGCATTGGTTTTATAACATAATGCTAGATTGGGACATAAACCATCATCTATTACAAAACTTCAATGAAAATTATTTTTCAAATTTCCACCACAATGCATGAAACTCACATAGGTATTGAAAATCATTAAATTGTGACATTTTTTGTGTAGATTGTAGCATACAAACCCCCACCAAACAAAAATAATTCATGCATGCACTATTCATGAATATACACAAGAAATAATCAATAAGGATTTTCAATAATGATCATTAAACAAATCCATAATGAGTGGATAATGTAATTAGTATATTTAAAATGTAAAATAACAACATGAAAGTTTTCTAAAGAGTTTAATATATTTTAACAAAGTTGTTCAATACATACAAAGGATTGAGTTGTGAGAATAACCTCAATTCTCTTAATATTACACTTCATTAATCCACATTCCCTTCATTCCAAAATTATTAAAAAATCAAATTGTTATGAACATTTACCTTAACAAACATTGAAACTTTGTTGACTTGATCAAGCTATGTTTACTTTTGTGTCAACATTTACTACTTTTTGAGCTTGTTTTGTTTCTCTTACAATTTTTTTTTTTTTTTTAATGATTGATTACAACCATTAGAAAGAATGTCTCAATTACAAGTAACTCAACTTAGGAAACATTTTTTTTTCCTTACAAGTTTATTTAATATGATAAGGACTAGTGTGGCTCCTATCATAAACCCATGTGTCAATAGGACCTTAATAATAAAGCTCAATTTTGAAAAGAAAATTTTAAATTTTAAATTAATTTCCAATGACAAAAAATATTCAAAATTCAGTATCTCCCCCACCTTAAGTCTAAAAATGATGAAATCACCCCAAGAAATCTTGCACATGAAAAGCTTTCCAGTACTATCAAATGTTCACCCCAATTTCCCTATAGTATTTAGTTTTATTTTTTCTGAATTTTCTTTGACAAAACTAATCAATATTCAATAACTATTGCATAGTAGGGCTAAACATTCCCAAACCACTTCAATGCAACCTTGTTCAACAAGGACTTTCCAATGGTACCAAGAGAATAGTGTTGGAGGGGGAACATTGTGGTTTGGGAAATTTCAACATGAAAAACAAATGAAACAAACTTATCTTCCTTCATACATAGATTGTTTCATTAAATCTTTAATGAAATCATAATAATAAATTATGGGCCATGTTCAATGAGGTGAATAATATTTCACTTTTAATGCTAGTTAAAACATGCCCATATTCCAACATTTGACCATTATTTAATAAAGAACATTAAATCTATGACAATTTGTAATCCACATCCAAATCAATTCAAGACAACAACTACTATCCAAAGCCTTTTCCAAACATTAGCAAAATGGTGATACAATTTGGGCATAGTAAAAAAGTGATGAAATTTTTCAAAAACTAAAAATTCCAATTTTTTTAAAAAGAACTAGACATTTGCTAAAAATATTCCAGATTTGTTTTGTTTCTTTTGGGGGGGGGTCCAAGTGTGAAAATTTGCAACAAAAAAAACCACTAATGTGGATGCTATGAATCGTACATTCTTTCATGATTTGTGTTTTAATTGAAGGACGCACACTATTGGCTGATTAATGAAAACTTTGTTTGTTGGAATATGTTTTTACATTTCAATGGAATGACATAGTTCACTTACAACCAATAACCTTGTTATTTATTTATGTTTTGTCATATGTCATGTTCACACTATCATCTACATCCATTTGGGTGGCCTAACTTTGGTTATGGATAAAATTGTGTTCATGTTTTCCATTATTGACCTAATATATCACAATTTGCACATATGGTTGGTCCAATGATATTCACATATGGGATATAAATATATGGAATGTAGGCTAATAATGGATAAATATAATCAAAATTTTGATGATTCATGGATGAAAGTTGTGCTTGAATGTAATATACAATTTCATTTTTGACAAATAATATTATTTTCCTTTTTGAACTATCATAATATCATCCACATTTTAGAAATCCACATGCATTGATGCCCATGCCCCAAATCAACAATTTGAATTTTAATAGTGACCATTTTGTTCCATAATATATTTATTATATAATTCTAATTTTTGACTTAATAATATTGGATTAAGTTAAATGTGAATGTTACAAATTATAATGACATATCTTTTCATGATATGCTATCTAAATAACATATCAATGAATATGATTGGTCTTTTGAAATGACTAGTAAATGAAAATATTAAGTTTTGGATTATATTTTCAAAGATGAACATGATAACACATCTTATTAATCAACTGACATTTTTTAATGATATATTTTCACAATTTTATGTTCTACTTTCTTGTCCACAACCACTTATGAAAAAATGGTTATGAAAAAGTGCATTGTGCACAATATTCCATTATTGACCATATGATCCTATCAAGAACAATGGTTGCACACACTTACTTATTAATATTGGATTGGCAAATAATGATGTGGAGGGGAAGGATGGTGAGCTTTTGTAAGGGCTAAAAGTAAGCATGCATACATGAAGGTTGAAACAAGGGTTGTTCATTACCTATGATAGGATGTTGAATATATATATTTTACTTGGAATGAGGAAGATAATGAAGCAAAGAGAGATAGAGATAATCAAGTCACAAGTGGTGCATTCTTCTTTTAAAAATTCAAAAGAATTGTTTTATCTTGGAGCCATAATATAAGTTGTGTTTGATAATGACAAACAATTCTTATAGGGTCCATGAATGATAAATGTATATGTTATGACTAGTAATGATAAGACCTTTAAATGTAATATTCACACACAACATTAACTTGTTATATGTTAGTGGTACAAATTCAAGGATGTTATTTCATGAGCCTATGAGCATGAGCCTGAACAGGTGAACATGAGTAAAGGAGTTAAACTGAAGTTTTTTTTGAATATTCTTTTCACATCAACAAAATATTTGAAAATATTCTTTGAGACCTAGGACATAATATTTCGTGACGTGAAGGAATATTTTGTCATGTGTTCATGGATGAATGATATTTATGGATGAAAATGTGGATGACAAATTACAATGGATGAACTTTTTCATGAACATTGGCAGCAAGTTTTTCTTTGCGAAAATCGAATGAAAGAAACAAGATGGAAGAAATTTAGCTTGGTTTATTTTTTAAAAATTTTCACTTGAAATTATGAAATCATACTTCAACTAGTACTTCATATTTCCTTAATATCAAGTATATTCTAGCTTTGCAGCATCAAAACCATATAGAATTTCAAATTAAATCAAATTTAGTGGCACATATACATGTTGACTCATCAAGAGGTATGTGCCAATTCAAACATTACATGTTCACCACAAAAAGGTATGCATCCATTCGGAATTGAAACAATATGAGGTAGCCCATGATACATCACCATTTCAAGCTCTTTTATAAATTTTAATCACTCTCTCAACCCCTAGGCTACTTGCACAATGAATTTCATTCTTTCCCCCCTCCACTACTAATTTGTATGTTGAATATTTCAATTTGTATTCTTTGCACACGTACTTCCTACTTAAAACCTTTTTGTCTCAACCACTTGTTTGCAATTGTAAAACCTCTCTACTATAATGGCAAAAATAAAATTGTTACCAATTGTCACACCAAATACCTTGGAAACTATGATTGAATACATGTTCATATCAAGCATACTAAATAGAATATGTGAAATGGTAAAAAAATCTTTGGAATATCCAAAAAAAGATATCAAACTAGACCCTTTGGCATTTGCTTGAAATCAAAACATAGGGAATAGAATGGAAAAGGGTAATTGACAAAACAAATGAATGGGCGACATAGCAATGTGCAAATGTGAACATAGACAAAAAAATTATTTCCATATTCAAACAAACTATAAACGTTTCCTAGGAGGATATGGAGAACTATAATTTGGCTATGTTTACACATGAAATGGACTTCTTTAGAGAGCATGCAAGTTTAAAGAAGCCAATTCCAAAGCATTTTTTCATTAGCTTACTCAACAATTTGTCAACAAAGGACTTAGTAACACTTGGGAACTTGCTATCCACAAAATTCATGAAACCATGACAATGACTCTAAGCAACTCCATGCAAGTGAGCATGGGTGTCACAAGAATGGAGGAACAAAGTGTTAAATCAACCAGTTAATCGTCAAATGATAGGGCCAATCCGAAAACCACAAGATGTGTACGATAACAAAAAATAAAAATGAATTGGAAACTGAAGGAGAAATTAAAATCCCATTTTTTACATTGAATTATAGTTCAATAAACTTGTGAACATGAATATTTGCTCAAAGTATGTGATTTTAAAAGGAAATATTCCGTAATGAGGAAATAAAATAAAATTAGGGTTAAATTTGAGCAATGCGGTTCTTTGTTGAACAAATAATCAATGAAAATATCAAATCAAAACAGTTAATGATAAGCAAATACATGATGTGGTGGCTGTTGAGGCACATGTAATGTTTTGCCATTTGGAGTTGTTTTGGCATATGCAATTACTCCAAATTCACCAATACCCATTAGATGGTCCAATCATAACCAATGGTCGTGTTGTTAGATTAAATGCAAAATTGCACTAGACAATTACAAATATGTCACCAAGCAAACATCTTCCCAAATGTGTATTATGTTGTGCATTTAATTTAGTTTTATTTTGAGGTAAAAGGGTTCCACCAAATAAATTTAAGACAAAGCTTGTTTAATTGCATCATGTCACAATATCCATATCCATGACACTTTTGTAGAACACCACCAAATTTGGATTTGTACCTATTTGTAGAAAAAAAAGAACTCAAGAGTGTAAATGCAGAGTTATAGGCAGAGGTTAGATATTGGGCATCTACTAATCACTTCAGGATTACCAAATATATGGGACAATGATCAAAATGTTCATCCCGAAATTTTTGAGCAACTTGCCACAACCACCTAAAGACAATCCATGGCCAACAAACTCAACAAATAAAAATTTCAGAACACAATTTCATTGTTGGTGCAATTACTTGGTGGGATTCCAAGCATTCAGATAAATAAACAACTCATTCCTAGAAAAAAGATGGCCAAGAAACAATACGGATGCAAAGGATGATCCATACCAAACACTTGCACTTTCCTACAACAAGGAAATGGACTAGCTAATGGTGGCTAACACAATTAACAACGAGGTGGACGTAGAAGACATTTTGGGGTTGAATGATAAAGAAGAAAGTGAGGTGCACGAGACAACATATTCAGAAAATACCATGATGAATTTGGAAGAGGAACACAAAGCCACAAAACCGACAACACTAAGGTCACAAATGGGTTCCAACAATGTGAACAACACATCTAGATAATATAGTTATGCTCAGTTTGTCTGATGCAGAGAAGGACGATACAATTGATATTTAGAAAAAGTAAACCCAAGATGCCTATATCAATTGTGAATAACTCTAATTGGACTTAATAGATTGGAAGGAATAAATTTCAAAATTTACAAAGTGAGGTTTTGCACGAGTATTTAACATAAATTGAACATTGAGAGCAAGGGCTGCAAACATCAAAGAGTTTCAAAATGGACAACAAAATGGTTATTTTGTAAATGTATGGATCTTGTTTTTTAAGGAAATGAATGGAGGTTTTAAAATAACATTAAAGTAAAGTCAGAGAGAACCTATTGCTTCCAAGCTTGCAAACTTTAACAAAAGTTAATTTGGTTGATAACACAAATATTTCTAATAGAAGACTATTTCTTGAGTTCAATTCCCTTCATGTGAGAAAATTGTTTATGAATGGACATAAAAGTGGTTAATTTGTAAATGTATGGAAATCATTTTTCTCAAAAAATAATGGAGGTTTTAAAGTAAACATAAAAGTAAAGTTAGAAAAAACTTGTTGCCTCCAAGCCCAAGCTAAGAATTAGGGTTAGACTTAACAATAGTTAATTCGGTTTAGGGTTAAAAGAGTTAATTTGGTTTATAGCACATATATTTTTAATTGAGGACGGTTTCCTCAGTTTGATTCCCTACATGTGAAAAATATTATTTACGAATGCAAAGTGGTGGGAACCTAGGGCATGGGGCATTATGGTTAACTAGAGTGAAAAAAAATATATCAGCAATATAAACCAAATACTTGAACAATTGGCTACAAAAATGAAATAAAATATTAATTGAATAGAGGTTCATCCACTACTAAGTAATAATATAATGCAGCAGATGATGCAACAATGGTTGCTTATTCTTTGTGGCCAATAATAATTCATTTGGAGATAACGAATGTGTAGGAAATAGAAGGGAAGGAAAAAAAAATATTCAAGTTAGGTGTAAAACACATACATTGAATGAGAATCTTTCAATGGTGATGTATCCATTGAATACATAATTTACAGCAAAGAAATATTGAAAACAATGAAATCCAATTCCAAATTTTGTACTAAAACAGAAGAAAAGTACAAGCCACACTGGTTTATTTCTCAACTACCTCATAATTTATATAACACATAATAGACTTGTCATAAGATTAGGGTAGAATCAAGGGGGATGGAGAAGGGCAAGTTGCCAATATTTGAGCACAAGTTGAATATGAAGGTAGTTGGAGGCTTAAAGATGGGCTAGGAAAGAAATCATCACGGGTGAAAAAAGGAATGTGCTTTGAAGATCGAAATAAACCTATGCAGCACACGGGAAGAGGAGTCATTACTCCATATGAATTCAATATAGAAAAGCAAAAAATAGATTAGATGGAAACACTAGTAAAAAATTGACATTTTGCAACTAGTCCCGACAACTATTTTTTTGTTGCAAACAACATTTGCAACTAAAATCCTAATAATCACGTTGGACAAATCGCATTGACACTAGTCGCAAACGATAACAAATTTCAGATGAAAAAAAAATCAACAAAATACACCTTCATCCTTTGAATAGTCATATACATATTGTTACTTGCAACTAAGATGCGAATTTTTTGGTGAACAATGGGAACAAGTTATGTGTTGCCACATGTCCCAATTTTTAATAATTATTTATATATATATATATATATATATATAGAAATAATCTAAAACATTTAATTTTATGTTTGGATGGTTTAAATTGTGACACGTGGTGCAATAGAAATTTGCCATGTGGCTTATTAATTGAATTTGTCCAAATTAAATTTAAATCAATATTTAGGTGTTAGGTTGAACTAGGTACCTACCTACCTATGTACCTACCTACCCATCTAGGCTAAATACCTATCTATATAGGACCTATTTACCTACCTAGGCCAAATACCTTCTTAGGTAGGTACGTAGGTAGAAAAGTAGGTAGGGAAGTAAGAAATTAAATGTAAGTACATGAATTTTTTAAAATTTTTTTTTGTTAAATCATTTTTATTGGCTCATCCCACATGCCCATGTTTTTAAATATGAAAATGTAAGACAAAACAAATTGTTTATATACTTTTCAAAATGAGAATGAAAGCCAAAACATATAAGATAAACTTTTTAATTGTGAGTAATTTGTGATTAAAAATGTTTAGGCACAAACAACTTATAATTAAAAAATTTGTCACATATGTTTTGGCTTTCATTCTCATCTTGAAAAGTATATAATTAAATAGGTAAGTGATAGCTAATTAACTAACTAATGAACTAAAAATCAACTAATTAACTAATAAATGTTATAATTATTTAATGAAAAAAATATAGAAAATATAATAAACTTGTTAATTAATTAAATATTTATAGTAATAATCATCGATATATTATTATTATTCAATTAATTATATTATCATTTTTTAAAAATGACTTAATTTATTAGCTAGATAAACAATAATAAAATTTTATTTAAATTATATATTAAATACAATGATCTATCAACCAATTTAATTAACTATTAATTGGATATATTTTAATAATTAATTAATTACTAATAACTAATTAACTACTATTTCGTAACCAAATAAATTAATATAATAACTGAAATATTTAGTACTAGTGTTTTTAATTTGATAATATTATTAAAACCTAGCCTAGGCTAACTATTTTATTATAATTATTCCCATTATTACTTTCATTTTAATAATTAATAATAAATGTAAATGTGAATATTTAATAGTAAAAATAACAGTAATCTAATTATTATTGTAGCTAGTTGGTAACCAAGGTTAACTTATTATTATTATTATTCATATTATTACTTCACTCATTATACCTATTTATGAACCATCAAAATAAATAATTTATATTTTTAATATGTATATTTTTCCTTCAAATTTTTTTTTCTGCATTTGTATAATAATTTATTAAATTTCCATTCTAACTACTATAGTAATTATAATAAAATAGTAAAGTAAAACTAAAAATAGAAACTATATATCAGTAATTGATTATAATTATTGAGTAATTCATAATTAATATATATTAACTATAAATTTGAAATATAAAAACTTAAAACTATATATTAATATTTCTTGGTAATTAATATAATATAATAATATTTCAGAATTGATTATTTATAATAAGAATAATATAATTTGTAGCTAGCTTAGGTTAGTTTTTTTTAATTATAATATATGCTTATGTCACTTATTAGAGCTATTATGATTTATTATAATTATTTTTTAATGAATTTAAATTTTATTTTTAATAAGTACATTAGTCATTTGAAAATATTTTAATAATTTAATAATAATATATTAGATTTTTAGTAATTATTTCAGTATTTATATAATTATTTCAGTATTTATATAATTATTTTTCCTATCATTCTAATATTGTCATCATTATGATCATTATGTAGTAAAATATTACTATTTTTAAAATTTGAGTCAAAGATAATTTTGAAATTTAGTTTTTTGTTATATGTAATTGATATAAATAATAATAATAATAATAATAATAATAATAATAATAAAATTATTTAAAATAATTTTAAGTAGTATAATAAAATGGTGTGAATAAATTTGTAATATGGGCACAATATATTGGTAAATATTTTACATAAAATTTTAATATACTCAAAATATACACTAATTAATGTAACCGTAATATCAAGGCCATTTATTTTAATAATAATACTTGAATACACATATAATATGGTTATTCATATACATTCAAAATATACATTTATAAATCCCAATACATTCAACTATATTCCTTAGAGTTCACAAAATACACCTTTGTATATTCATAGGGTTATAACTAAATTGGTCACGTTTGCAATTAATGGGACATAAATTGTTCTTTTTGGATGAAAACCAAACTAAATGTTGTTCACATGTAAGGATGAACATCAAAATAGTCACAAACTAGTTGTAATGTAGTCACAAATATGACTAACACAAGAAATAATTGCAAAAATGTCCAAATGTAGTTGCAAATAACTAATAGTCACATATAGTCACAAATAGAGTGGTTACATTTTGGCCAATTTCTACTAGTGAAAGTTCAAACTTACTCACAATCCAAATCAATCTTTAAGCACTTATGGATAAGGGATTCAAGATTTGAGGAATGTTTTGGCAATTTTTCGTCTCAAGATCCCTCATCTTGAAAAACAGGATGAAGAACCTTGTCAAAGACCTCTTAATCTCCATCAAATGCCAATATGTATCGGCCAAGTTTCCGGCATGCCAACACACTATTACCCACAAAAAATAAAATGTTATAAAACATTTTAATTTGAATATCCAATGCAACAAGATAAGGCTTAAAACATTACATACTAGTTAATGTTGCGAAATCGACAACAAATGATCCCAACTTTGAGCAAGTTCTAATCAACGCTTCAAGTGTGAAAGGATGCATTTCCTTGGCCACATGAAATGGTTTCCCATAACTTGAAAGTGTCATAGTGTTGTTATCAATACAGTTGTAGAAAACGTCTTCCTCCACAACCCTAATCCCCTGCTCCAGTATGCTAATAACAAATGCTTGGAACTCAAAAGTCTAGGGGGGTTCTCACCAAAAGTGTGGCCTAGCTAAATAGAATATGTAAGAGGATAAAAGGGAATTGAGGATTGAAATAAACAACTTGCAACAACAAAGCAAGATGGACAAGATATGGGAACAAGGAGTACCTTTAGCTTGGGATTGTCAATGTTAATCAATGGAAGACATATCACCACTACCCACTTCATTCGGATTGACATGGAATACATGTCCAAAAATTCTTTAATTTGCTTAAGAACTCACATATCATATGAGTGGAAAAATAGGATCACACCACTCTATGAAAGGAACTTATCAACAAAAATGAAAACGAAGTCCACATAAAAGGGGACCTTGGCATTCCACTCTAAAATGTCAACTCCAAACTAAGACACCATGGGAACACCAACACTTCCAAGAACGTCTCCAATGACAAGATCAACGAGCCGTAATGGATTCACTTGATAAACAATTTTTTGTTAAATCAATGAAAGTGGAAAATGATTGAAAAGAAATTGATGTGAAACAATAACTATTGAGGTCTTGACTTGTGTTCACCTAATGCATGAATCAATGAAAATGGTATGCTTCGGAGGCCACTTTCCAGTTTTCATTCACAAGGACACCAGGGAAGACCATGAAAGAATCACCTTTTCATGGAATCCTAATCTCCTCCCTAATGGGCCAAAGACAAATTGCGCCAAGATGGTAGTGGTTAACGACTTTGTGACGAATGGAATATTGATGTTTTTCTTGATGGAGCCAAAGACAATTCCAACCGAAATGAAGATGCCTAACGACTTTCAAGTGAAAGGTCAAGGTGTCTACTATATTGTTTCCTTTCAGATCCATCATGGAAAATCCCGCTTTGAGGTTATGACTTCATAATCAACCATGGTACATCTTTTGGAACCTCAATGATTTCTAAGGGAGTTGTCTTCTTCCCCTTCCCTTTTACAACAAATTTCTTCTTGCTTGCATGAATGTCTGAACCCCCAAAACTAACAACTTCCCTTAGAAACCATGTTCATGGCTCTCTCTAAACACGATGTCAAATGGCGGGGTACAATTTCAATGGCATTCAATGTACTAGCCGCAATCTTCAAGATGGTATGGGGACCAATCATGGGGGAGATCCTTGCGATACATGGTGTTATCCACCTTTGGATGTTTCCAAATTTGTAACAAATGGGGGAGCTCATCAATTGCATCCCCAAGGAGGAGAACATGTAGAAGAACCTTGGAATGAAATGTAGATAAGAAATATCCTCAATGAAAAGCAAAAGAAAAAAAATTAATTAAATACAAAGATGAGGTTTTGAGATCACACCTATAAAAAACCTTTTTAAGGGCCTCCTTTCCTCCAAATTGTTGATTCTAGGATTTGTTACAATGAATCCCATCAACTTTGGGCTTGAACTTGTAGAAAAAACATGTCTCCCACACCTCAAGTTTCTAATGGCAGGTGCATTCTTCCAAGGTCATTAAATAGTGAACCTCTCTTATAGTGAACTTGAGGTCAAAGACTTTGGCATTATGGAGTTTGATTGCCTCAAATTCAAGCTACAAAAACTTAAATTAATCATATTAAATTGGATGTGGAGAGAAAATGGAAAATAGAAAGTCGAACAAGAAGATTTGAAGTATAACTTAGTGCCAAAATGTTGCCTTGTGCAACCATTTGTCCAACTAAGTGTTTGAAAAACCTTGCTTTGGGAACTTTTTAGCTTCCCTTAGAACTCCAAACTCATTCCATTGCCTCAACCAGGCAACTTTTTATTCCTTGTTGACAAAAGAGTTACAAGCATTTGACTTTTTCAATGAACATTTAAGGCTCTAGGTAGTTGACATAGTGGGCTTGAATTCCTATAAAAATTTGGGCCTAAAAATAGGATCACAAACACGGAGGTGTTTGTAGAAAGTTAATATTCCTTTTTCACCTACTCCATTGCCTTTTCCATAAATTATGCAACTTTACAAGAGATTTGTCACCTTCCCGGGGGACCTATTCAGAATAGAATTTAATAGCCATATATGTCATGGATGCAAGCTCCCTCTAAAGGCACCACAAGAATTCAAGAAGTGTTAATAGGAACATGCAAGGAAATCAAATGTGACCAAAATGAAAATATGTGGAAAAGAGACAAAAAACACCTTATACATATAATAAAAAAAGGCCTATGATGTGAGGGAATGCTAGGTCTTCCTCAACTTGCTTTCACATTTCTTGTACATGTATGTTGGCAAAATGTCCTTGAATTGTTTCAAGGGAATGATTCCAATCACTTGAATGCGAAAGAACTCATGCATAAGGCCTCACTTAACATGATAAAACTCAATGCCCCTACACATCAACTTGAAAAATGAGACATGGGAGATAAGCAAAATTATAGCTATTAAAAAAAAATCAAAAAATGTGGAAGTCTTATTTGTTCAAGTCAGTCATGGTTGTGAACAACTCCACAAGCCCATGAGATGTGTCAAGTAACATTGAATATGTGCTAGGATGGATCATCACTATGTAATCTACTAATGTACTTGGCATCTAGGCTTAGATGTAGTGGTTCCCATCCCATACAAAAAACATTTTGTTGGAAAATCACACAAAGTTTGGGTCATGCTATAACACCTTCTCAAATTGATCATTCTCAAGGAGCTAGTGTTCATCCCATTGTCATTTTGTAAAGTAACATCCTCCTCTTCACCCTTCTAGTTCATTGAAAACAAGTAAAAAACCTTGTCTCCTTCCCTATATTGTTTATGAAAGGCTTGCTCCATTTTCAAAATATCAATTTTGAAAATAAGCCTGACAATGGGCATGGGAACCATCTTGCACAATGGAACATACATTTGGGCCTTGCACTTTGGGGTGATCTTATACTTCTTAAGAATCTCCCTCATGTTGATTTTTGTTTGGTTTTGCACCGTTCGAATTGTCATGTCAAAGGACAATTGATCCTCCTCCATTTGAGTTGTCAGGCTTGAAAATTGCCATATAGAAAACACAACAATTATGATGAGAACAAATTTTTTTTTAATGTGAGATATATGTGAAGAATATGATGAAGATGAAAAAGAAGTATAGAGAGAAAAGGAAGAAGAAAAGAAAAAAGGCCGTCAAGTTTTTCTTGGTGTCGAAAGAAGCCCAACTAGCTTTTTACTTGCAACCACATTCAAAAGAGGAGTGATAGATGAAGAACAAAAGGAAGAGGAGAAAGAAGAAGAAGAGGAGATTTATGAAGAAGGAGCAAAATCCAACTTGCAAAAAAAATCACCCCAAGGTATTCTTGGTGCCAAGAATACCTCAGTAGGATTTTTTTTGCAAACTTAAAAATTGAAAAAGAAGAAAATGATAAAGAAGAATAGGAAGTAGAAAATGATGAAGAAGAGGAAAAATTTTTGGGGAAGAAGAGTTCGGTGACCTTTTCTCAATGCGAATAGAAGTTTTGATGCTACAACAATGCAAAGAGGAAGAGGAAGGAGAAGAGGAAAAGGAAGAAGAAGAAGAAGAAGAAAACAAAAGAAGAAGATGGAGAAGAAGATTTGGGGAAAAGATGGGCTGTCGAACTTCTTTGGCACTGAAAGAAGCCTAGAAAGTTTTTTTCCTAACACCACACCTAGAAGAGATGATGAAGAAGAATAGAGGAAACCTCTTGCCAATCAACTTTCGATGCCAAGATAAGTTCAGCAGGTGTTCTTTTGCAAAAAATAAACCTAGTGTCGATGAGGTAGAGGAAGAAGAAAAAGAAAAAGAAGAAAAGCGGAGAGAGAAGGAGATGAAAAAATTTGTAGAAAAAAATCTTGTCAAGGTATTCTAGGTGTCAAGAGCACCTTAGCGATATTTTTTTTTTTCAAAAATAAAAATGAAGGAGAAGGAGCCCGCTGAGCTTTTCTTGGCATCAAGAGAGCTCTTAACAAGCTTTTTTTTTTTGCAACCATGTATTATTAAGATGTGAGAGGGTCCGTTCATGGTTGGGGTACTAAAAAAAGGAAAAAAAAGACTTAATGACTTTTTTGAGCTATTTTTTACAAATAACATTTACATAAAACAAACTTAAATGAAAAAAATTGAATAGTGCAAATAAGATAATTCATGTGTTAATGGTGATTTTTCACATTCATACATAATTATGTATGAATATTTTGGTTTAATGCCAAAAATGCAAATAATCCCATAAAATCCCAAAATGAGTTTCAATGGACAACCAAACATGTTTTTTAACAAGATTATTTCCTGCACATGTGATCTGCATATAAAGCTAAACATTTTGAACTCATTGAACATTTTTTTTTATATCAAATGGTTTAAAAAATGAATCCTTTGCCTTGTAGCCCTTTCCTTCAAATTTTCAAAACTTTGAATTTTTTGTTTGATTTGGTTTTTCATCAAGTTCATCCAATGAACATGTACTTTCATAGAAAGGGGCATGTTTTTGTTGTATAAATTTTTTGAAATCGATTGTATGGTTTTATGCATTCCTTTGATTCCTTTTTAAAAAATGTACTTTACACACTTGATTACTTTAGTTTACAAAACTCAAAATGACATTTATATAGTATCCAAATTGTTTTAAAATATTTTTATTCATTTAGAAAAACATCATTTTATCTATTGGCATACAACAATCCATTACAATTATAATAATGTAAGATAAACAAAAATCCAAAATTGTCCTTTGTAATCCTTTTTCAGTTAGACACTCCTTTTTGGTACCCCAATTGTGAATGGACTTGGGAACAGAAGAGGAGGAAGAAAGAAGAAGGTTGTAGAAAAAATAGGAAGAGCAAGAAGAAGATGAAGGAAGAGGAAGAGGAAGAAAAAGAAGGAGGAGGAGAAGAAAAAGAGGAAGAAGGAGAGGAAGAATAAGATTTTTTATTTTTTTGTAGAAACAATTCTTGCCAAGGTACTCTTGGCGTTGAGAGTACTTCAACATGAATTTTTTCTGCAAAAATAAAAAATGAAAAAGGAGCCCACTAAGCTTCTCTTGGTGTCGAGAGAAGCTCGACGGGCATTTTTTTTTCTGCAACTAGATTACTAAGATGCAGGAACAAAAGAAGAGGAAGAAAGAAAAAGTTTGTAGAAAAAAGAGGAAGAGGAGGAAGAAGAAAAATAAGAAAAGGAAGGAGAAGAAGGGAAAAAGAGGAAGAAGAAGAAGAAGAAGAAGATTTTTGTAGAAAAAATTCCCCTCAAGGTACTATTGATGCCGAAAGTACCTCGATGGGAATTTTTGCTTCAAAAATAAAAATGAAGAAGGAGCTTACCAAGCTTCTCTCGATGCCGAACAAAGCCCAATGGGCATTTTTTTATGCAACCACACTACTAAGATCTACAAGAAAGGAAGAAGAGGAAGAAAGAAAAAGGTTGAAAAAAAAAAAAACAAGAGGAAGAGGAAGAGGAAGAAGAAAGAAAAATGTTGTAGAGAAAAGATCAGGAAGAGGAGGAGGAAGAAGAAGATGAATAGGAAGAAGAAGAAAAAAAAGGTTGAAGAAAAAAATGCACCAAGCTTCTCTTGGCATCAAGAGAAGTTTGGCACTTTTTTTTTTTTGCAAGCTTTCAAGACGACCAAATGCACTACACTTGAAAAAACAAAAAAAGAAGCTTGGACTAGAGAAATTTTTAGCAAGAAATTTTCACAAGAGAAGGAAAGGAAAACATACCTTCTCAAGGAGGTTTTCCCTTCTAGATTTGTGTGTTGAGAAAGCTAGAAAAAGCTCTTCTTGTGTCTCTAGCTCTTGCTTATCTTCCTCGAATTCACTCTCTTGCTAATCCATGTCCCTAATTGGTTCCTTACCCTCCCCCTTCAAAAGAAATGGACTTAGATTTTAACTTGACAAAGAAGAAGGCAAAGCGTCAACTACACCTATAAAAATATGTACTTTCAAGAATTGAAGTTGAAAAAGGTGTGGAGGATGTGTATTACACGACCCATCATGTCCATGAGATGTGCATTTTTCTCTTCTTCACACATTGCGAAATCCTCACCACTTTCCTTTTCATTGATCACCAAGAACAATAGATGCTTCTTCCTTTGCTTTGAACTTGTCCAGTTGTGGCTATGCCTTCTATATAATTGTCGAAGCTCCTTCCTTTCAAAACTAAAACTCTACATTTGGACAACTAACAATTGGAATTTGCAATGTGAATTAAAAGTTTGGAAATATAGGCTAGACACATTACCTTTATATTGATAGATTAAAACCCTAAACCTAAACCTTATTCACCTCTACAAAAGTGCTCGATTGATTTCATTTTGTGAAAATATTCCATGGGTACGTAATTTTTATGTACATTCGTAAGATATTCATATGCATACATCTTTTTTTACACATGGAAATGGAGCTAGGATTCACATCCTATATATATATAAGTTTAAGATGTGTTACATTTCCCAATATTCATATCATGTATTTGCACTTTTTATGCCCTAGATAAATTGAAGTCACATGCAAAACCATAGTTTTCCAAATGCATACACTATCATATACATAGCACATGCAAATGTATGTATGGTACTTATCTCTCTATGGAATACACATTCTATCCTTACATCTAAATGGATAAAACATACTTATTGCACTCTTTTATGCATCATTCATATTCATGTGGTACATATGTTTCAAATGTTACATTGAGTACATATGATACATATGCTACATATGGTGTGTATGGGATATGTGGTGACCTAGGATGGACTTCCAAATGAGTCTAAACATGTGTTTACAAATGTGGTCTAAATATAAATATAGCTAGATAATGCACATCTTTAGGATTCAATTGAATCACATGCAAATGAACATACTTTGCTTATACATATGATGTATTTATAATACACTTTTATTTTTGTAGCACAAATATGATGTTTTAATAAAAATGGACAACCTAGGAGGTATATGAATCTCACACATTAGAATACCATATCTCACAGATATTTGGCTTTCCCTATGTTGTTGTCATGACATTTGTGCCATACATGTATATGGTGCACATATGTACATACAAATCTAGATACCTAGCCCTTGCACATGATTATTAATGTATGAGTACACATATTATTTTTACATCTAAATCACCAATAGATGATGCAAATACACGTGGCACCTTCAAATGGCACATCAATATTACAAATACTTATGGTACAAGTCTATGGATCATTCAAATATTCATTGTACATATATTGCAAATGTTTAAAATTTGTACATATGGCTCATATGGTACATATGGTTTTAATGGTATATGATTTTTTTTTCCATATTTGCAGATGGTTCACATATCAATGGGGTTAGTCTTCATAATGTGCACATATGTATACACATTTGTTATTTTTAAATATGTCCATGCTCAAGCTCACTTCAATCACTTGCATGAAAATAGATATAACTAATCATACAAATTCACCTGCATAGTTCATTCACATGATATATGTATAATACACATATATTTACAAAGCATAGATATAGCGATTTAATAAACATTGCTAGAATTGGAAGCCCATACATCTCATACATTATGATTGTACATTCATTGTGATTATATGTACACATATCTAGTAATCCATATGATCTTGCTATGACAATTGTGTCATATTTATATTTTTGCACCTATAGTAACTAACCATAATATCCTTGATATTATGGGATCTATTCATTATCGAATCATATATAATTTCCTCCCCGTCTTTCATGGCCTTTATTATGCTTGGTGGTTTCTATATGATGTACAATTCTGTTATTCGGTATTCCATTGTCTATGATTGTTTTCTTCCACAAATTTCCCTTCCCTTTTGTACCTATATTTTCTTGTACCTAATTTAAGTTAACCTAATTACAAGAATCATTTTTTGCTTGAAATGTTTTGCCACCACCTTCTCTAAAATGTTTTTCTTACAAATGCATTTTAAAGAATTTACATGTCCTTGCAAAAAAAATCCTTTATATTAAGGGTGTTGATATTTAGCAAATCAAATATTATTTCATTGCCATCTTTTTAATCAACCCTCAACTTACCAGGTGATATCTATGTGATATATAAGTTTGTTACTCATTATTTCTTCTCTTGATTGTTTTTTTTTAATAAAACATACTGGTCCTAATGCTTGTTGGCTTTTGATTTGGCATCTTGGAATTTGACATTGTTGGCAACGGGTTATTCGTGTCTTTTTCATTAGTGTTCACCATATTCTTTATCATCAATGATATCTCAATAGTAACATTTCTCACAAATTGTCTCCACTATGCCAATCATCATTGATTTAACATACTTGTGTGGTTTAATTGCTTTGCCTTTAACCTTTGGTTTAATTGTTTTCTTCCACCTATTTCAATATGCATATTACACTATGCACCTTTTATCTATTGTAATTATGGACAATGTATACTAGTTAATATATTATGTGCTTAAAAGTTTGCTTCCATATTTTTGTGTTGGCAGTACATTCCTTCTTTGTTTGATATGGCCTTTCAAAATCAAATCCATGCCATTATGGGTTCCCATCTCTTTAAATGGCTCTTGACATTAGTCTCCAATTTTTTGTATAATTATGCAATTCAAATAATAATGTTTAGCTTGTTGAAATTATTTGATGGGTTCTCAAGGTTTTGCATATTTGTTTGAACACCATGTTTCATGTTTAATAATCTTCACCACATTCCATTAAAAAAATACTCATTGCTAACATTAATCTTTCTTGGTTTTTTAGTTGTTTGCCTAGTTCATATTTCTAGGGTTCCTCATTCCCATCCTTTAAATTGTTTTAGTTCATACCCTTCGATTATTTTCACTTATGTTATTCTTGTTCTTGCTCCATCATTTCAATTCTTTTTATCCCATCCTTGTGCACTTGGTAATATGGCAACATTTCATGTTGTTGGCTGCTTGGATTTCACCATCATGGTCAATGATTCAAGGACGACCTCTATTTTTAAATAGTGTTTATGCATTATGTTTATTTTTTAACTAAGTTCTTTACATATATCCAAGGATGTCTTGTATGACTCTAATAACTTGGTTTCGAATTCATTGTATTAGATTCCCACCGTGTCTTTTCAAGGGCACCAATGGGTAGTTGGCTTTGGCCGTTATTGCATTGTTAGCAATAGTTTGATTCACAACTCTCAAGACACCATTCTCACATTACAAACCACAGGTTTTGTTGTTAAGATTGTGAAAGAGGAGCACAAGGTTCTCAATAATCTCCCTTAATGTTCAGATGTTTTTGCATCTTTTGTTTTCATTGAATTTGTCTGATTCTTCCTCAGGGGATGATTTGATACCCCTTTCTTCTTCGATCAAATCACTAAAAGCAAATTCTCAATCTACTACCCCATAGTCACCCAACCTTCCAACCCATATGGTAGTATTCAATTTGTTGTTTCTTCCTTTCGTGTTATGGCACTCCCCAGACATACCTCCAATGAATTGTGAAATTTGGATTATAACAAGATACCTCTTCAAAAAGTCCAGTTCTTGCCGATTACTTTCGATGGAAATGTCCTTTTTTGAATTGCCACCCATGCTTCCAACTATTCATAGGCCTTCGCAAATGCAAGGCATGGATAGAAAGTATGATGGCCATGCTTGGTGCAAGGTGATCACAACTAATATCAAAAACAATTTTGGGTTTAGTTTCAAGAAGGCTCATTGCTTGGGTCACTTGTGCTATGTGCAAAACAACTATGAGATATTTGTGCACGCCAATTCTCACAATGAAATCTTCTAGTGTGGTGAACTCACACATATTCCAATTGTAGGTCAAATTGCACTATTCCATCCACTTCATCCTTTGTGTGCAAATTTCGTCATGCTCTTCCTCTTTGTGTCATAAGTTGTAGTGGACAAATTTATTATGTTGTGCATGGACTTTAATCAATTTCAAGAGTAGTGATTCATCCTGGGCTCCACAAACATCTTGTGGTGGATGGCAAGTGTAGGGAATCTACAGATGAGACTAGAAGGTCGATCATAGAGGAGGTCGATCACACACCTTATGCCAAGATATATGTGATTTTGTTGAATGCTAGCAAGACTTTCTTGGTTATGCATCTATTTGATGATAATGGTGATGGCCCTATAGAGCTTTTGAAAGGTGAACAACTAAAATAGATCCAAGAAAAGTTTTCTGAACTAAATTCGCCCAATGTTCATAACTTGGTTGCTTTTTTCAAACATTGTTCAAGGCGTGGCTCTATTGATAACATCCTTGAACTAAAGTGAAAAGTTGCCATGATTACTGTGTTGTTTTCCAAGACAAGTTGTAGGACAAAAGGTTTTCATTTTCAAGATGTCCATAAACAATGTGGGGAGTGGACCATGCTTCATCACACAAATGCAACCTACATGGGATTTGTAGAACAATTGGACCATGTTTGATCATGTGAATCATGTTACTGGTCGGACAACTATGGCTTGTCATGTGTATAATCTTGCTTATTATAAAATGATGACCATTGTGATTTATTACATGTAATCTAAGGACATCAAAGTTCAACAGATCATGTGGACAAAGCTTAATGAGATGATGCTAAAGAACAAGTTTCCAAAACCAAATTTTAAAAGATTCATGGTTGATAGTGCACAAGCCAATTGGAAGCTATCAAAATTGTTTATGGTTATGGGGACACTTTTGTCAAGATGGTTGATAAAGAACGTACATGTTTATTCCATTGGACTCAATTGTTTAATAGGCACACCAAATAGCCGATCAAGCTTGTGTTGCAAGATCAACACAAAGGTTTTTGCCACTAATACAAGAATGCAAAATCCCTAGTGGAGTTTGACGGTCTTTTTGTTATAATTCGTTGTTGGTGGTTGTCATCAGGGACTGCTTCAAAGGCAAGTGTCCATGAACAATTGGTTAAACTTTTAACATTTTCGTGTCAAGCAATGGGGAGGTTTCATGGTCCATGTCACTATGAAAAAATTGTGTTCATTGCAACTTGTCTGATGCAACTAAAAGTGTCTAATAGAACTAGATTACAACTAAATAGACTAGTTGCAATGAACATGATTTTCTCATAGTGTGTGAGCATTTCACCTACAAACTTCCTATGATTCCCTCTCTCTTTTGTTCATTCAAAATTGGAAATCCATTTGTAGTTGAACTCCATTCGCACTCTACTTCCATCTTTGCCTCCATCTTTGTTGTGAGATTAAAGATTTTACCAATCTTCAATTTCCTTTCATTTACAAAAGTTTAGTGATGAAAAGTGGACCAACATGTCCACTTGCAATCTGGCCAAAATTGTCCATAACATCAGGTTGTAGCAGATAAGAAAACATGGTACTTGTCTTAACACAACAATGTTTGATGATTATGTTCGTGCTTTCAAAAAATCTACATTGTATAGACAATACTTGCAATATACATTATACTATCTATACAATGTAGATTATTTGTAAGGTGGTCCACCTAGTTTGCATGGTCCTGATCAAAATGAATTGTTATTGAAAAGGGCCTACGGGTCAAGTGATCATGCTAGACTTCCAACAACTATTGCAAATTACACGTTCAAATCTTCCTTCACAAATCGCCTACCACACCTAGAAGGAGAAGAGATTTTTGGATCTATGAAGCAACTTGCTAATTGTCCTTCTAGCGAAAATAATGATTCCCATTGTCCTAATTGTGAGAATTTTTCTTATCCATGAATAACCGTTCCTACTATTATGCCCAATAATGTAAAGGATGTATGCATGCACAACCGTCCTCTACTCCTAATAATTTGCTAGCTTTGGTATCGTGAGGTGGCTTGGAATTGAAGGGAAATATTGTGTTGATGGCTAGTGGCATATTGAATGATGCCCACCCAATTCTACAATTCAATGTTCTACACTCTAGAAAACCATTGGGCTCAAATGCAAAACAAGTATCAACCTTTACAAATTTATAAATGGAACTCCTACTCCATGTTACTCAGGTTTCTAGGTTGAATATCATAGCAAATCACCTGAACACCATAAACATTGGTTTTGTGTTGATGACTTCAATTACTGTGTCGGTGGAACAACACAAAAATTTGTAGTTGTTAGGCTTGTTGTTCCAATTGTATGACCCATCTAAGAATGTATTAACTTAACTAAAAAGAAGATAAGAACTCTAGAAGAAGGTTTTCATTTGACCGCCTACGTAGAAACAACGCTCAAAGTTTATTTGGCTCCCAATGTTCTAATTCAAGTAATTCCTGTGTGCTTGTTGTGAGATGCCACAGTCTTGTGAGGCCATCTTATGCAAGTTGTTGGCCTATAGCTCATGGTGGCAAGAAAGTGAAATGTCCTTCAGTCTTCAAATTAACACAATACCACACCAACAATTGGGAGGTTGGGAAATTACTTTTCTAGTGCATTATTTTCCTTGTTGTTGATGTCCCCCCACCTGGGTATGGACGAATTTACAATATTCTTTCATATGACAAAGGATACAACGTGACTATTGGAAATTTCCTTATATGTTCATGTGTTTACTTTGTCACAATGTTGGTAGGTTCTTTGGGTGGTCACTAGAAGAAAAACATGTATTTTAAACTATTCTTTGCAATTAAATTTTAGTCGCTTAAAACAAGAGGCATGTGATAAACTAATCGCAAATGACAAAGGGCATTATATGAAAGAAAAAGTCAACAAATACATTTCATACTTTGATTCCATTGTATACGTATTGTCACATGCGACTAAGATGCAATATTTTGGTCACAATTGAAGGCAAATCATGTGTTGCCACGTGTCTTAATATTTGATTTTTAAAATATAATAATTATTGTTATTTTGAAATAATCTAGGATATTCAATTCCAATACTTGGATGATCTTATATTATGACATGTGGCCAATATGCCACGTGGCAATAAAAATAATTTAATAAAAATAAAAATATTAAGTTGGTAGGTACTTACGTAGTACATAAATAGGTGATTATAATCCTTACTTACCTACCTCCTACCTACTTAGGTAAAAAAGTAAGTAGGTATGTTCTATCTTCCTAAGCTAAATACCTACTCATATAGGTAGGTATTTAGGTAGGTAGGTACATAGGCCGACCTAAATGGGTAGGTCAAATTAGGTACCTACCTAATTAAATAGATAAGTAGGTTGGGGAGGTAAGTACTTTAGAATTGTGCATTATTTGTTATTTTGTTTTGGGTTGAGCCTTTTGATTAATTCATCCCATGTGCACAATTTTTTTAATGTGAAATTGGATGGGCACACCCCCTTTGTTTATATAATGTTCAAAATAGGAACGAAGAACAAACAATATGGGATAAGTTTTGAAATTGCAACTTCCTTACAAACTAAGTTATAATTCCAAAACTTTCTTCTTGCCTTACTTTCTTATTTTTAAAATTTAAAAACAATTCAAGTACTAGATAATTAAATACTCATTTAATTAATAATGATTAAATTTACATATATTTAAATTATAAACTATACACTACAAATATTCAGTATTCATTATCAATTATTTAAATAAGCAATAATTTCTTAATATTTAACAAACTAACTATCTAGTTACTCACAAGTTATAATACATAACTCATAAATAATTAAATATTTAAAAATATTTTATTACTTTTTAGAACCTGATCGAATTATATATAATATAATTAATCTAAAACTAATTTAATGACTATAATTTAAAATTTTAAAAATTTAAGTATTTATTTTAAAAGTATAAGTAATGAATTAATAATTGTTATTAGAAAGTAAATTCTTACACAAAATTTTTAAAAATTATTATTCAACTAATTACATTTATCGTTGTAAAAATTATTATAGGTCAAGTAATTTTTTTCTCTTGGTAATTATTAACTATAAATACAATAATTTGTTAAACATAACATTAATTTTCATAATTACTATAAAATATTTATCATAGATGATTAATCACAGAATTTTTTTAGATAATATTATTATATAATAATTCATGAAATTAAAATCAGTAAAATAATTATTTTAATTACAATATAATTTTTCCAAATTTTTAATTCATGTTTGAAGTTCTAAATTGAAGAGTGTGAATAATTATGTTCAATTAGAAAATAATTATGCACATACTAATTAATTCTTATCTGAAGTAATTACAATTATTTTAAAGTAAAGTCACATTAATTTAAGTAATTAATTTCTTTTAATATAAGAATATAAATTATATAATATAAAAATTTATGTTATAATAATAAAAATTTGATGTCACTTAGATTTAATAAACATAATCATTTATAATTATTTATAAAAGTGATTTATTATGGATAACACTAGTAAAAAAATCCGTTGAAACTGAATCAATAATTTTTTGAATTAAAATATAAATTTAAGATTCCAAAATAGTAATTCAAAATTCAAATATCAATTTTTAGATCAAATAAGTTTTTTGAAGTTAAATAACAAATTTCAGAATTGAAATGTCAAATTTCAGATTCAAATAATAATATTCAAAATTAAAATGTCCATTTTAAGATTCAATTAATAATTTTCTGAATTGAAATATTAATTGTGAGAATAAAAAATAATAATTTGGAATTCAAATTTCAACTTTGAAGTCAAATAATTGTTTTAATTTAAATTTAAAACTTTAGAATTCAAATTTCAAATTTCAAATTCAAATTAAAAAATTTAAAATCAAGTTTCCGATTTTTAGACTCAATAAAGTTTCTTAAATTGAAATAATAATTTTTTGATTCGAAAATAATAATTTAGAATTCAATATCAATTTTTAGATCAAATAAATTTCTTGAATTTAAATAAAAAATTTCAGAATTGAATTGTCAATTTTCATATTCAAATAACAATATTCAAAATTGAAATGTACATTTTTAGACTCAATTACTAATTTTCAGATTTGAAGTATTAATTTTGAGAATCCAAAATAATAATTTGGAATTTGAATTTCAGGTTCGAATCAAATGATTATTAAAAATTTAAATGAAATATTTTGAGAATAAATATAATTTTTCATATTCATATAAAAATATTCAAAAGTAAAATGTTCATTTTTATGACCAATTAATAATTTTCTGAATTGAAATACTAATTTTGGATCCAAAAATATTAATTTAGAATTCAAAATCAATTTTTAGATCAAATAATGTTTTAAACAATTAAAATAACAATTTTCAGATTTGAATTAAAAAAATTCAAAGTTCAAATATTAATTTTGAGATTCATTATATGAACAATATACATATGTATGCATATTATATATATATATAATACATAAATTTAAAATACACCCTTATGTCATTGTAGAATACGTTTAAGGTGCAACTAATTTGGTGATTATTGTGACTAATGGGACATATTAACCTATTAATGGATGAAAATAAATGTAAAATTGATGCAACCAATAGGATGAAATTTCTAATAGTTCCACCATAGTTGTGAAAATGATCAAAATAGTTAAAAGTTGGTCTTGTAATTGCAAATATTCCCAAATCTAATCACAAACGACTATAAGTCGCATGTAGTCGCAAATGAAGTGGTTACATTTTGGCTAATTTCTACTAGTGGGTTGTGGGGTGTATGTGTAATGTAAACATGTGTATCACATCTTATAAATGATTATGTTTTATGGGTTCATGGAAGAATTCATTCATCATGACACATGGAGTTGGGATGAAGTTCAACATTTGTTGAAGTGTTTTTAAGCCTTTGAACTCTTGTGATAATACATCACAATTGTATTTACATCAAATCAATTGTGATTCTGTCATTCATGAAACTTGCAATTGTTGCCTAGACTATGTAGGAAGTTTGGATTCCAGTTTCCATGAGATGTATATTAATTTTGTTTTGGTGAATATACATTAGTGTTGTTCATAAATTTATTTCCATTTAAGCCAATACCAACAATAAAACTTTTGACAGTCATCACGTGCTTTCATGTATATTGTTTCATGTATAATATCATAGTACCTTTGCCATTTCAACACATGTTTGGAAAATATTTAAAGATTTCGAGAATTTAATTTCATCAAATATTTCCCAACCATGCAATTTCCACCCATTCCAACAAATTTGAATGTCTTATATTTTTTTCCCAAGAACCCTAGACATTCAAAATATTGGTTGCACCATGGATGATGAAATGCATGCTTTTGTTTTCTTTTGTCTTCAAACCTTCACATTAGGTTGTAGTCGAAAGCTTTGTTTGCCACACCCATGTTCAATGTCAATAAACCATTGTTGCTCCCAAAAAAATATGCAAGTGACATGGCAGAATAGTCCATGACATGGCTAATATGGATGTTGAAAAATCTAAATTGAACCATTGGATCTTTTGATTTTGAGTTTTGGTTTGAGCAGATGACCTTTAAAGTCAAGCAAATGTTATGTCAAACATTATTTAGTTTCACAAAGGGACCCTTGATTTTTCATAATACAAACTTTTTGATGTTGAATTTGTTTGTAGTAATAGGGGACTATTAAACACACATAAAAATCATTCAAAATACAAGGAATTCAAACTTGAAATTTGGGTCTATTGATGTTCTTGAATCCTTTATGACATGTAAATGTGGTGTAATGTAAACGATGTCTAAAACAAATTTGTAGTTTATAATACAAAAGACTAAACCTCAAACTAATTAACATGTTTTGGCATGATTTAAATTGTGATCATTTTTCAAAATGAAACACATAAATCTAGTGCAAAATGTTGCATTTTTATAAAATCATATTTATTAAAACATGATTAGCAAAAAAATGTGATATATTGGGGAAATTATATATGGTAAATAAATTTAATAATTTAAAAATATTTTATTTGAAAAACCTTTCTATGAAAAAAAAATTGTTAAAAAAAACTATAATCCTTTAAGAAAATAAAACAAAATTTGGCTCATTAATTCATGATTTCACCCCCCTTGTAATATGAAAAAAAATCATTAGAGAAAAGGTCAATACACGATGTCATTCAAGCTAAAAAACATAATGTCAAGATTCATCATGAATGTTTTCAAGAATTTTACTAATTTGATAATTTTTACAAGGATGTCACAACACAATGTCAATGAAACTAATCCTCCAAGAAGTAGTGCGAAGGGAGAAAACTAACACTACAACAAAATGTGTTCCTTTATGCCAAGTGCTTTCATTGGATTTTGAATGAATTCATTGGTTCCACATAACAAGATTTTGTGGGGATGCAATGAATTCATCAGTCCATAAACAAGGACTAATGAACTACACCCACATTTTGTAGTAGTGTAACAATTTCAAATTCTAAATCCAATATTGAAATTTAGTTGAGGAAGCCATGGTAGCCCAACTAGGAACGTGGAAAAGTTTTAGCCAAGTGATCAAAGTAGATGAACATATGTTCTAGCTTTTGATAAGATGGATGTTTGAAAAATAACTTTCAAATAACTATTACAAAATGGAAGATGCCAAGCATTGTAATAAGTGTAAGTTGTTTAGAGCATTTGTGGAATGGTTTTGCATGCAAGGAGAAGTGGGGATCAACTTATGGTGATTTCAAAATACAACAATGACATTACATTGTGAGCAAGTGAACATGAACATGGCAAAAAAATTTAAGAATATTTTACTGATATGGATGTAATATTCATGGAATATTTTGTGCCACATGGGATGAATATTTGTATGATGTGGACCAATATTCTACCACGTAGTCATGGATAAAAGTAGGTAATGGTTGAAGGTTATGGGTGAAAGTTGGACAACAACCATGGGTGGCAAAAGTTTATGTTGGTTATTTTTAGAAGTTTATGCATATAAATTTAAGAGGTTGTCCTTGAAGTTCAACATTGGGCAAACCAACTTGCAACTTTGAATGTACTTTCTCGCACTCCACATTCACCATAGGTATATATTGACCAAGCAAATTCCAAAGTAAAGCAAAAAGAACAAATGCCAATATTTCACAAATGTGTATCCTAGAGGGGTCACTATTTGTACATTTTAGGAAACATTTGAAATAAAAGGGTATTTTTTAGTTTGTTGTGAAATAATGGGATATTTTAGGTAAATCTAAAGTATATTCTCATGATGAATTAAAGACACTATTGTAGATTATAAGTTATATATATTTGATAAATTGCACCCTTTCTTTTGCACACCATTTGGAATAAAATGGAAATAGCCTACCCAATTTATGTGTAGAGTTAGTGTATTTTCAAACTATACATACTATTAGTTTTCCATATTTGGATTATAGTTCAAGTTTTACATAGGGCAAAACATCTTGCATCTCAAACTAGTGATGCTACTAGTTTAATTTTGAATGTAGTCTCTCCAACTACACATTCACTTGAGAAATTGACCAAGCAAATTCAAGAGCAAAACAAATGCAAGAATTTGATAACAATTGACAAATGTGTATAGATTTAATGTACTTTCCATCTTCATTTTGCTAAACATTTTAGATTATGCTTCAAGTTTTACATTAGCCAAAACATCCTTTATATCCAATTACTTTAGTGAAAGATGGACTCACCTAAAAAACTCATATATACAAACAAGAGCAATAGATGCACAATTACATTCCCTATCTACAAACTACTCATATTCCACAGCCATGGCACAACATGTTAGTTTATGAATTTCGTTCTAGCTCCATGTTGGATGATGAACGAAAACTTCCATTTGCCCAAAAAAATTACATGTTGCAAAATGTAATACATGTGCTTACAATGTACACACTTCCACCAGTAGCCCAAGGAACATGCCATCATTGTGATAAAGTCTCAAATTGTTTATGGTTTTCAAATGAACCCAAGATGATGTGGTGGATCCATCCATCTCCTAGAAAACAAATGAAGGTGGGTGGCAAGATGCTTGTTTGATCTATAACTTGACTGGCTTCCCACTTATTTTGTTATTGAATTGAAAGTTTGAATATTGTAGGACATTGAATACTTTATTGTTGCCAAATTTAGGCCAATCATCTACATCTAATAGAATCTTGATTGGGGTAGAGCTCTAATCACCAAAAAGATTTTAAAGAAATTTCAATGGTTAATTGACAAAGGAAAACTTGTGTTGCCAAAAAGATTCCAAGGAGTACATCTCAACTATAATTCACACAAGAAAAAACCATATTTTTACAACATTCTTACCTTATAATGATTGAAATTGGTCCCTTCTTGCATATGCCATATTATAGGGATAATTAACCTATCGACTACATACTTTTTCTTGGTGCTTCCAACTCAATGATTGAAGTCATCATGACAAAACCAAAACTTGTGAACTTCATAAGACATACTTTTAGAGCCACACCATGCCCCATGATACAATGGAACATGAATGCTACTATATATATTAGAGTTATTTATAAAGTCACCATGTTTTCACCTTATCTTTGGGCCTCCTTTCATCCCCTATCCCTTCTTTTAGTGGTATCCACAAAATAACGAAAATTTATTTAATCTCATGTGAAATGTTGAAACTTAACATTTAACACATAGGTTAGAGAGTAATTATAGTAGTTGTACAAATAGGAACAATGAAAATATATGTAGTAGCAGTGGAGGTGCTCAAGAAAAAGGAAAGACAAGATGAAATTCAATTTACCACCAAAATTTCACCTTGCATTGAATGCTAATATTTTTTTTTGTAGTTTTTAAAAAATCTCACCATGTATGACCAAATTCAAGGCTTCAATGTTGTGTTTTATTTATTTTACATATAACTTTATTATCTTTGACACAATTTTGGCATTTTTTGCAAAATAGAACATTGGGCCTTCAACTTGGGAAGATACTAAATTCAAAATGTAAAACACCATCACCGCATACACTTTCTAACATTTTTTCACCCTTGTGTGTGTGAACTAGATGGTTGCATGTTGCATTAGTACTCAAGTAGCCAACATGTACATCCATTATAGTGTTGAAGTGAGTCAATGTTGTGTCCATTCATGAATTAGAATAGTTAACACAATCATGTTTGTGTGAATCCCCTTCTAACCCTAGGGGTAGATCTACCTTAATTCAAATTTGGTGGATCCAAAAACCTCCTCACTGTCCAAATACAATCATCAATGTATAGGAAAAATGAGCGAAATATCTTGTGATAATAACAACCATTTACAAGTTATTAAATTGGCTAGCTTTATGCAAATGCAATTCATTCCTTCTAGACCTTGACCAAATCGAACACCCTTCAAGAACTCATAATTCCATGTACATTGTTTGACAGTTTACACATAATCATTATCATTGAAAGTTGCAACATATAGGCATGTACCCTTTTTCTTGTACTTAGTAAAAGCACGTTAGGGTTACTTCATTTTAGGCAAACACTATAAGAATCTTGTCATATAGCCTAAACTATGTAACATATACCTAGTATAAGCTAATACACCTATAGGCTAGGTATCCTTAAATTAGCATAACCTAACTTAGCCTAGCCTACTAGTTATAGCTACAACAATATACACACACACACACACACACACATAATCCTACCTACCTACGTATCTAAGTGCCTTGTGTCATTAACTAATTGGCCTAAAAAATGAAAACATGTCACTAGAAGAATAATTTTTATTTAATTACAAATGCTAGTTGCAAAATGGGAAATTTCTTATAATGAAATGTTAAAAGTGATTAAAATATCTATAGTTATTTTTTGCAATATATATTTTTATGCAATTATTAAATTGTTCCATCCTAACCCAATGGTTAAAATATAAACGAATGGTAAAGTTGTAATTAAAATGGTTGTATATAACTATATAAATTTTATATAACATATAATTTAGAACAATTTTGTGATGCCAGGACATCTATATTTTTGGTTTGATACCATGTTCATGAACAAAATTTAAGTGGAAAAAAAAACATAATGCCCCTTTCATATATGTGTTATTCTTTCACGTCAAGGTAGTTTTTTTAAAGAAAAATAAATTTGTAATGCCTTTGTGGCTCATGAACAAAAGAAACATGCTTGATCAATGACATATCTTAGGTAAATTTGATAAACTAGTCAATATCAATGAAATTTGGTAATTTGTATCAATATCATGAACACCATTCAAAGTTTCATGCAAAAATACCACTACAGCCCCACTTTTGAATTTTATTTTTATTTTTTAATACTTTGTGATTTATATAATTTTGTGATAAATATATTCATAGAATTAAAATTTTCCATCATTTCTTTTCAAAAATGGTTAGCCCAAGTTCCAAACTAATCAAATGCCTTCAAAATTCACAAAGGTAATCTCATTTGTGAAATTGCATTTGAAAATAATTTCAAATGTTACAAAAAAATATTTGTGATTAATTTTTGGGGACTATAATGTGATTTTACCCTATTATTGGAGCCAAATTTTGTGGACCCTTTTTGCAAGGTTACAAGTCAACATGTCTACTAGCTCCTTTAAGGTGAAAATTTTAATTGATTTTTAAAAAATGAAGTGAAAATAAAACTTGTAATGATATAGAAGTTTTTCAAAATATGTTGACATAACATTGGGAAGAAATCTTACATGTGTAGCATGAATTTTCCCCAAGGCTTAACATGGAAGTGCCAAAAGTTCAACCAATTGTTGAAGTTGTGAATTGCACTTTCATTAATAGCCTTAGAAGACCACCACCAAGATTGATTTACAACATATCAAAGATCAACATCTTTCCTTGCGTAGATGTTGCATTCTTATATTTGCAACACTTGGGGGCTTATGTTCATCTTGTGACTTGGGTGTAATTAATTACTAATTAGTATGTTTGTGTCAAGTGATTAATTCCAATGGGAAAAACAAGTTTGTTTTTTCATCAACCATCTTCATAGTAGGGTTTGCAAAAAAATTATCAACTTTAGGTCATGATTTGTTTTGGACTTTCTATATTCACATGGTTCGGACATGGGAGGAGGCCACTAGCTTCCTTCTTATGATATATTTTAGACCTTTCTATAGGGATTACATTGAAATGGTCATTTATCCTAGGATTCACAAGTGGGAGTCTTGAAATTCCCAAGTTATGAATCTTGTGACTTTGCAAGCTTTTAATATCCTCATATGATTTTTTGATTAAGGATTTTTTAAAGTTGTAGCCTTTAATGAATTCTTTTTTACATTATATCCCACACTTCCATCAAAGGTCGTTTGACTCTTGTTTCTTGAGTTTTAGCAGTTTTGAATCAAATTGTTATTTTGATTTTTGAATTTTAGTGGTCAAGAGTCAAATTTTCAATATGGCTTCAAGCTTTTTTTTAGCCATAACTTTTAACTCATAGCTCCAAATGGAGAATGTGACTGAGTTTTATTTTAATATTTACATTTTGAAAGTTTTGCACAATATAAATATCTTTTGATTTGGACAAGGTTTACCCGGCCCCTTACACTTTTGTCCCAAGGATTTGAAACACTCCAAGACTCCCATCTCCCAAAGTGGGAGCATCTCAAAAGTCTTGTCGTGAATGTTTCCTTTTCACTCCCCCAATGTGTTTAAGCCTTTTTTTTTTGCTTTGGCTTGTTCCTAGTTCACTTCCTTTTCGCTTTGCCTTAATCTTGGTTACAAACCCAAGGTTAAGGTTGCAAAAAAAACCATTTATTACCACCATCAAACCAAGAACAAAAGGATCAAAACCATCTACCACCACCATTAGACCAAACACAAGATTAAAACCATTAACCTTCAATGCCCAAAATAAAAAGGAAACAATCAAAACAAGTAACTTTCAACACCAAAAATTAAATAGGAAGAAGATTAAGACCATCTATTAACACCATTAGACCAAAAGCAAAAAAATCAAGACCATTAACCTTTGACATTGAGAGTAAAGAAAAGAGGATCAAAACCATTGGAAAAAGCTCTTTTCATGGGACCTGGTAAAGTTGTCATCAAATTTATAACTATGATAGGGTTTATAAAAGTTATTTTTTTCTTTTAGATCAAGTAAGGGGTACAAGTCTATAGTTACAAACCTATACCTATTGTAATTATTGGTGCACAAGAATGGACCAAGTAAAAAAACTCAAGGAAACAAAAAGACCAAAAACCAACTCATTTACAAGCAATAAAGGAGAATAAGAATACACACAAAAAACAAGGTTGAAGTAAAGGTGTATTGCTTCAAGTTTAATTTACCACAAATTCCAAATTTTATAGATTCACACCAAAAAACTCCAAGTACAAGCCATATTGTTATTGGATTCTACAATATTGTAGTTGTAATCCAACAACTTTCTATTCATTTTTCTTCTACACATTCACATACAATTAACATACGTCGTTTCTTTCCAAAAATTTCCCACCATAGGTGGCTAGCCACTATTGTAATAAGAGGTGGCTACCCATAATGAGATCCTTTTTTTTTCCTGTGGCCTTATCTTCTTAGCCATTACATCAATCCCTCCAAAATAGCTAGGAAATAGGTAGGCAAAATAGACTTTACCTTACCCAATTCATCCATAATTACCTATTGATACAATAACTATAATATGCTTAATAATGTTATCCATCTTTAACAACCATGTATTAACATCATCAAGCCAAGAGCAAGAAGACAAAGACCACATACAACTAGCATTATCATGCCATCTATGAACATTGCATGTTAGACCATCAACCTTTGACATCGAAAGTTGAAAGGAAAAGGATCAAGATGAATACTTTCAACAATGAGAATAAAGAAAAGAAAATCATGACCATCTATTAACACCATTAAACAAACATGACAAAAATCGAACCAACAACCTTTTACAATGAGACTATAAAGGAAAAGGACAAATTATTTTTTCCCACATGGACCTTTGGGCATTGAGTGATCATCTTTTCAATGAACTACTTTTTGTCTTCAATTTTTAAAAAATCTTCTTTTTGCATAGTATTCAAGGGTAAATGCATACTATAGTGGACCAAAAAATGCGCCAAAAAAGTCCATTTCTACACTTTTTTTCGTGTTATCATCACCTTTAAAATGAGTTTTCTAATTACAAATTAAGTTTTTACAATAACTATGTGTTGTACATTTTTTTAATACATTATTAAACACATTCAATGAAAAAACTTGAATCAAACTCAAAAAATACATATTGAAAAGTACTTGTGAATTCTAACCTTCCAAAAAAGTATTCAATTGCCCACTTTCATTAATAATGACATCTTTAATAAAAAAAATTAATCTCCACTTTGATCATACAACTTGTGGCAAAGTACTATGAAACAAATAATTTAATAACCCAAGATCTATGAGTTCATTTACAATTATTTAAGGACTAAATAAAAATTGTGATTGAATTTAAGACTCAAGTTTTAAAGTTTCCCCCCAAACCAAAAAATGAATATATGGTTTTTTTTTTTAATATGTTATTTCTACAACAATATGGATCTTATATTTGAGTCATTTATTTCAAAATTAAAA
>Ga0209611_10001889_pt1 | contig 36413 bp, 21 predicted proteins | sample S1TSphgellanicum_3_FD_187693 | JGI IMG/M metagenome (GOLD analysis project Ga0209611, IMG submission 187693) | Host-associated microbial communities from peat moss isolated from Minnesota, USA - S1T2_Fc - Sphagnum magellanicum MG (SPAdes) (version 2) | ecosystem: Host-associated > Plants > Peat...
CCCCACCTATTTGCTGTCAGAGTATCAGTTGTAATGGGTGGGGTTGGAAAAAAAAAGTATATAACTAAACTTGGATGTGAAAAACATTTCCGAAGGGTCACGTACTGAGCATCGATGGAGATGCTCTTAGAACCAAAAAAATAAGTTAGTTTTTCTTCCAAAGAAGCCAATTACTTTTCGCCCCCTAAGAATCATCCAAAAAGGCCTCTTCCTATAGGTAGGATGTATATTTGTTTACAAACGTTGAGGAGATGAAATCCTGGATGGAAAATAGTAAATGAAAAATTTACTATTTATAGTAAATGGATGTGGATAAACACACCCCAAAAAAGAAAAAGAAAGAAAAAGAAAAAGAAACAACAACAACCCAAAAGATAGCACATTCTGCCCCTTGAGAGTACGTAATCTTTGAATAATTTGCATCTCATATGGAATGGCACTGTTTATGGCCCTCTCGTAGAAAGCCGATTACAGCAAGGAATCATCCAAAAAGGAGACATTTCTGGAATTAACTGCACACAGTTTACATAACCAGTTCTGTGCAGCTACCACAATTTCTCGTTCATCAGATTTTATGTAATTTTTGGAATAATTGGTTTCTCATGCGGAATTGTGCTCCTCTCAGAGAAGCCAATTACATCAAGTAATGAGCCAAAAAGGGGATGATGCTTCAGGATTGAGCTTTACACAGTGTAAAGTTCTGTGGCAAAATTTGAAATTATGCAACAGAATTGTCTTAGTGCTCAACTCCTGTAAACTGCATAATGGTGTAGAGTCCAAGCCCTTCCATAGCCATAATTGCATAATTGGTCTGGAGTCTGAACACTCCAATCTCGGTAAGTGCATAATGGTCTGGAATCTGAGCCCCTTTCCATAGCCGTAAGTGCATAATGGTCTCGAATCTGAGAACTCTATTATCCGTAACTGCATAATGGTCTGGCGTCTGTGACATTCTGGGATGGAATGGTATGGGATTCGACCATAGCCGGAGGCTCTCTCTTTCGGACTGCCTCTTTTGCTTGCGCGTCGTTTCTGGCTGCTGTGTTTGCAGAAGAAGTAGGAGGGAGCTTCATCTCTCTCCTTTTGCCATCCCCTCCTTCCTTTGCAGTTTTTGGATTTTTTTTTTTTTGGTGTTTAGGGTGTCTTTGCGCTTTTGCTCTGCAGTTTTCATTCCGCTTTTACAGAAGGAAGTTTGGCAGAGTGTGTAAGATTCTTCACAAGAAAAGGAGGAAGGAAGAAGGGGAAGGAAGGAGGAGGAAGGTGAGGTTTAGAAGAAGAAGAATCCGGGCACACGACGAGGAGGAGGAGGAGGAGGAAGTCGGGCATTACACTAATAATGTGTTCCGTGGTCGAAGGTAAGGAGCGAGAAGAAGAAGAGGAAATTGCGTAGCTGTTGTTGTTAGCTTTCAAATGTGAGTCGGATGTCAAGAATCAGCAGCAGCCGGAGGTGGTGGTGGTAGTTGGATACTTTACGGGAGGGGATGGAGATGATGGCGGCGGCCAGCGCTTTGCAAGCCCACCATCCGCCGCCATGTTTTTTCCCACCTGTTTCTTCTTGTCATAATAATACCAGAGGTTTGTGCTGCCAATCTTTCTTCTTCCTTTTCAATTGCATGTTTTGCAGTAGTACCGTCACTATTCATCAGGCAGAAGTGCTGTGAACTCGGTGTATGCACAATTGAGTTGAAGTGTGAAGAGCAGAAACGCAATTCTTGCAGTTACAAGTAGCACATATGGATTAGGGTTATGGCAGGGGGCCATGGAATCACATGGTTTTCTGAGGAAGCTAAAGGAATTATTATGCAGGAGCAATATAATAAAACGAACGGCAGAAGATTTCATAGACTGTGTGTGTATTTGTGTCCTCCTTGCCTCAACCCCTGATTAAGGGTTTTAGAGTTGGTCTTTCTTTGGCTCCGGGGTTTCATGGGGACAAAATGTTGCATGTAGGGTTTAGGATGGCACCTTGTAATAATAATGTTTGCATGGCTTTCTGTTCAAAGGAGATGTCTTGTAGTACAAGGAGATTTACTAGAGAGCTAGATTAAGTTCTGAAAGATGGGCACAAATGTTTGTTGGGACAGTCTGTGGCAGGGTGTTAGGGTTAGGGTCAACACCGAGGTTGCTGCGGCTACGGATAAAAACTCGCACCACTAGGATTCGAATTTTGTATGTTCGAGCTGCAGCAAACAAAGACTCTTCTTTGGGAGAGGACTATGTGAGTAGATTGTTAAGGGAGAGACCAAGTCAGGTTGAGCCCAAATACTTGATTGGAGATGAATTGTACACGCTCCGAGAGAAACAACGATTGGAAACACCACTGTGGAAGAGAGCAGTTGAAACTGTTCAAAATCAATTTGCGAAAGTGGGCTCTGAGACACCCTCACAACCTGAGGATGAGATACCAGTACCCTCAAAAGGGAGTGATGCAAATGAGCGTGATAAACAAGTGTACCTATCTGATCTCCTCAGAGAGTACCGGGGCAACTTGTATGTACCAGAGGAAGCATTTTCAGGACATGTCTCAGAGCTTGAAGAGTTCAATCGGCTTTTGGATGTGTTGCCTGAGATGACATTTGAAAGCTTTTTAAAGGCTATGAATGCACAACAGGTAGAGATGTTAACGTCACGAGGTCATGCCTCCCCTCGTGGAGAATTTGTCTATTATGACTTTATTGTGGATCTGAAGAGCATACCTGGTGAACAACATTTGCAACGTAGGCACTGGTAGGTCCATTCTTCTCATCTCCTCCCTTATGTGCTCTTGGAGACTTGTGTGTCGAGTCGTGCTGCTGTTGAAGGTTTGGTCTCTGAATGCATTTTAACATTTGCTGTTGTTCAAACTGCTCCTCAATTTTTGTTTTGTGGTCTTTCGTTCTCTTAAGGGTTGGGAATTGCTCATTTTCATCCTGCTGTTTGGTTGCTGTTATGTTGTCAGATCTGAAATATCCATAACCTTACTATGGGGTATTCCCTTAATTCTTTTTTAGGTAGAGCTAAAATCATAAGTATTGAGAAATTCCCAGTAAGTATGAAGATACTTCTTTGTTCAGTCATTTTTGTGCACTGTCTCTTCCATTTTAATTTTAAGTTCTTTTCTATGGCCCTTACAGTGTTACTTTAGGGGTTAGTTTGTCATTTCTTGCCCACCCATTAGTTGGTAAGGAAGATGGAGCAAAACTCATACCTTCTTGAGAGCCCTGTCACGTTGTGGCTTGCTAATGTGTGTTTGCATGTTTTCTCAATGTTAGGGCTATGCATTTAACAGAGCCAGAGGCACAAACTGTGCTAAGCAAGTATACCGGGCCTCAGCATGAAGTTGAAACTTATTTTACGGTGAGACTTACATCACTTATAAGAAGGCCACTCCATTTCTGGGGAAAGAGCAGTATGGGGAGTTAGGACCTGCTAGTTTGTCAGTGATGGTCAATAGTTCATCTTTTGGAGAGTTTTGTAAAGTACTGCTCTAAACTATGATCCTAGTCTGTGTTTCATCTTCATCCTCTCAGTTTTAGCACTCATCATCTTGTTCTACTTCAATCTTTGTCTCTTTACTTTTGAACATGGAAGCAATACTTACTGGGGAATGGGATGGAACACAAGCCTTATGTCGAGCCACCACCAGCAACACCGCATCCTGCAGCTTCCTCCATATCTGGGCGAGTGGTATTGGAGCTCAGTGTGGTTGCCAGCCTAGTGGGTGCTGCTGCTTTTGCTGTGGGAGGGATGGCATCAGTGCTGCTCTTCACTCTCACAGGCACACTCTCAGTACTGCTACTACGTGTGCTGTGGCCATTGGCTGCACCTTTAGTGAATCCAGTCTTGGGTCTGGTGTTGGATATTGCAAGGGCAACAGGCAACGTGATCCTGGGTGTGCTCAGTGGTGGTGCTGTGGGCAGCAAAGGTCTTCCTGCCCTTTTCTCTGATGGTTATAGGTACCTCACATCAGGGGCCCTCTTCTCTTCAGCACGCACTCTTGGTGCAATAATCTTCGTTCTGGTGGCCATGGCGGCCCTTGCTAAGTTCACACTGACAAGAAGGCCTAAGGACTTCACCAAGTGGGTAAGTATGCAGATTATGATTTTTCGCAAGCATGCTTTGTGCTCTTTTGTATGTAGTGATTTGTTTCATACGTTGCTAATGATTCTCTGTAGGTTGCTTGGCATATTTTTGCAGCCTCTGATATCTGTGCTTGGTTTGGATCCCAGGATCTTTGGCAAGCAATTGAGTTTGGACAATCCAAGCCACAAGCACGTGTTGAGGTTAGTATGGGCTTGCCATAATTCCTTTTTGACAATAGGTTTGCTGTCATTGCATTCTGATGGCAAGTTCTATGATCACTTTTACAATGCTGAGAATAATGGTGTGGGTTCAGAGGTAATACTTTGTGCAAAAACTCCATCTTCACCAGCTGATCCATGAGCAATTAGTTTATGTGAAAAGGGGTTGTTGGGGATGTAGGGCACAACAGGTGTTGGCTTTGCAGATGTTGCAGGAATTGATGATGTTGTTACTGAGCTCCAAGAGGTAACCAATTGTGTGCAACCATCCCCAAATGTTGCGTACTTATTCTGCTGTTTATTTTGGGATCTTCTGATCAGATCGACTCTGCACTTTTTCAGAAATGTGATTTCTGGACAATGTGGTTGGAATTGTAGCTAGTGAGCTACCTCAAGGATCCCGAGCGATTCAATCAAATGGGCACAAAGCCCCCTCATGGAGTTCTTTTGGAAGGTCCTCCAGGCTGTGGAAAGGTACAGTAAGTATGCCACCATGTTTGGCTTGAATTATTTTTGCTAGACAAAAACTTCAAGACTCCTCCAGTCTGTACCATATAAGAAACTAGAACTGCTCAGGTACACATATGTGGTAGTGGCACTTTCTGTGAATGGTTTGCAATAATTTGCCACATCAATATATTCAGGGCGTGTACAAATTTTGCTGTTGTGATGATTAATCAACTTTGGGGTTATGTGGCCAGACTTTGTTGGCAAAGGCCATAGCAGGTGAGGCAGGAGTGCCTTTCTATCAAATGGCAGGCTCTGAGTTTGTGGAGGTGTTAGTAGGTGTTGGTGCTGCACGTATTCGTGACCTGTTCAAGCGTGCTAAGGTTTTCCAAGCTCATCTCATCCTTTCTTCTCTTTCCTGCTTACTTGTTCCTAGTTGGACCTCTCCCTTCATCATCTAACTTCATTACTTGCACATCTACCTGCTCTCTCAATTTCTGGTAGCTAAGCATTTTGTACTTGTGCAGGTGAACAGGCCATCTGTGGTTTTTATTGACGAAATAGATGCATTGGGAGCCATGTGAGTGTCCTGTAAGCTATTCCTGTGTCAATCAGAGTTCAATTTGACATTGAAACTACTTGTAGATAGAGTAGGTGTGGCCCATGATTTTTCTTAATCAAACAGGAAGATATTTGGAGGTTCCAATTGCTGATATGAATGTGTACAAGCATAGCAATCAGGAAGGTACTCTAACACATCCATGGGGAGCCAAAGGGCACATGAGATCACAATTTGAACACCAAGAGCATTACTCAGAAACCAAAGGATTGGTGAACAGGCGGCATGGGGCAGCAGGAGAGGAGGGAATGGACAGCTATAATGCTGGAGCACAGGAGCGTGAAACCACGCTCAACCAGCTTCTGATAGAGCTTGATGGTTTCGACACAGGCAAGGGTGTTGTGTTCCTAGGTGCCACCAACCGAATGGATATGCTAGATCCAGCCTTGTTACGTCCAGGACGTTTTGACCGCAAAGTCAGTGCCTTACTCCACCTTATGTCTCCTGGGCTGTCTTGATTCTTTCAAGGTACTCCTAGAATGAATTGCTGATATTGTGCAAAGATTGTGTTTACACATCAATTCACAATTCTTTGTTTTACTTTTTTCTGTTCATTGGTTTAATGGTAAGCAGTAAGCACCTGAAATAGCTCAGATTGAGTGTCTGTGACTTGCTGTCTTTTGTAGACACTGCAAGGGTGTAGTTTTACCATAGTAGTGTTATGTTTGCAGGTTGTGTTCCAAAATAGTGGATAAATTGGTTGGCACTCATTATGCTTACAGATTGCAATCCGGCCTCCACGAGCCAAAGGCCGATATGAAATTTTGAAAGTGCACTCGAAGAGCGTCAAGCTGGACGATTCAGTAGATTTGGAGTCTTATGCGAAGAATCTGCCTGGTTTGTTTTCAGTTGTTCTCTCAATGATGAGTAATTCTAGGAGCAATGGAGACAAGTAGTTTCAGATGATCTGGAGGATTTGGATTTCTGGAACCATATGTGGTGATTGGTGTTAGTAAACAGGTGTGTGTGGGCTGGAAGGGCAGGTTGGTCTGGAGCAGAACTTGCACAGTTATTGCAAGAGGCTGCTTTGGTGGCTGTTCGTCATGGGGGAACAGTGATCAATAGACTTGATATGGACCGTGCACTTGATCGCCTCACCATGGGCTCTGAGCGCATCGGCTTGCAACGTAGGCTGCCAGTGCACCGTCGAATGGCTACTCATGAGACAGGCTTGGCTCTCACTTCTCACCTCCTCCGTCGCCTTGAGGATGCAGAGACAGAGTTCTGTGACCGGGTCTCCATCGTGCCCCGTGGCGAGGTTTGTTCATCTGTCTTTCTCTGGATGTACTTTTGTTGTGCCTTTGTTGCCCAATCCTGTGGATGTGAAATCCTCTTCTTTCCCACCATTGTCCCTTTGGAGATAGCTCATTGATGTTTTGACATGTTCATCTGGAATATTTAAGGCATCTTTCCTTCACATGGCTTGACATCTTTTGAATTAATTGGTTGCTTCTTTTGCTTTCCCAGCTACTTATAATTTCTGTCCATTTTCAGTTTGCACATGCCTTGAGGGCATTATTTCTGTCAACTTTTTGCTTGTCAAGTTCTCCATGGGCTTCACATTGCAGTCAATTTCTTATATTTGTTCTTTCAGAACTTTGCAAAAGCTTTCTTTGGCACTGTTGTTTGTGGGATTGGTGTTTTCACTAAATGTTGAGGATTGGTTGTTGGTTGACATCTTGCAGACATTGGCTCGCACTATTTTTGACAGGCTTGATGATGAAGCATACTTGTTTGAGCGACTCCCAGCACTTCTTCATCGCTTGCAGGTGCAAACATGTGTCCTAGCTTATGTTTTTATCCTTTTTTTGTAAAATGCAAATCTTATGTATGTTATGCATTCTCATGTACTCTTTCAACCAGTATGTAGTTCCTCAATGTTTGCTGGATTTGCATTGTGAAATTCTCTCTTTTGATGCCACTTGGCTGAGGAATCGAAATCCAATCATGTCATAGAAATGCTTTATTGCATTGTAGTCAGTCTTCTCAGTGCTTGTTCTGGCATTTCACATGGTTGGTTTCAGAAGGCTACTTCAAGCAGTCTTCTGAATAGTCTGTTATGTCCCCTTATTCAAATCAGGGTGATCTTGGTGGGAGAAAGCAGGTCATGTTGGGAGGCAGGGCAGCGGAGGAAGTGATGTATGGGCGAGACACATCAACATTCTCACTCCTGCATTTGCCAGATGCCTCATGGCTTGCACGCAAGCTTGTATCAGTGTGAGCATTCTTCGTCTTTGAACTCATGTAAGGGCAATTGTTGAGTTGATCTTACATCAAAACATATGAATTTGATTGACTTAGAAACTTAATTGTAATCTTGGCCTCTCTCCTAAGAGCTTGGGGAATGAAGTTCAGGTTTTGTGTATAATCAAATTGACTGATTTTTTGCAGATGGAACCTAGAGGGGGGCATCACTATAACTGGAGATCCAAATCCCTGGTCCCGTGAGGCAGTATTCACAGGGCCTCCACTGGGGTTTGAAGGTGGTCTGTATGACAATTATGGATTTGTAGAGAGACCACTTAACTATGATTTGGTACAAGACACAACCTTGCGCACTAAAGCACTCCTAGACAACATGTATATGAAGACATTGACATTGCTGAAGCAACATCATGCAGCATTGACAAAGGCTGTTTATGTGAGTGGCTTTTTCTTCTTTTCTGTTTCATTCCAGTATATTTTGCAAGAAAGAGACATTGAAGGGATGTAACTTTAGACTGTTATGAGTTTAGGGGTTTGTAGTGAAATCTGGTTTGCATGTGGAGTGTGCATGCTGATTGCCTCCATATATTTTGACATGGTATTGTTAGCAGGTGGTAATGGAGAAAGAGGAGCTCTTTGGGGAGGAGCTTGACCAAATTATTGATCTATATCCTCTGGGTACTTCTGTCCAAGTGGTAGAAGATGAAGAAGAACCTGGAGACCTGCTTCCACTTCCTGATGATCTGGAAGCTGGCTTAGATGAGCTTCGTAGCAGCAGTGAGCTGAGAGAAAGAATCTTAGTACCTGAGGATTTTGGTGGTGATGATGATGATGAGGTGAGTGTTCTACGCCAGAAAACCAATGGCAATGGAGAAGCTCGGAAGCAGCTTCTGTTGGAAGAGGCATTGAGGCGGGAGAAAGAAGGGAGCACTTTAGAGGGGGGGGACATAGCAGCCACTACTAGGACTTCTACTGTCTATAATGATGATGCTGCAGGAGGAAATAGCCAAACCCCTGCTTCTGTTCGGACAGGAGACATTGACTCAAATTTTTGATCGAGTTCTTGCCACAGTTTATTTGCCCTCTATCATGTTACTCATACACTCACATACATGCAATTTGCAGGAAAAAGGGCTACTCCATTCTTTTCAGCCTGTGGTCAATAATGGGGAATATACTCTGGTCCTGACTGTCAGCATTGTCTGAAATTAGTTCTCATGCTCTCATCTAATCTTCGATGCCTTTGCTGGCTGATATCATGACTGGGTTTTCCTGTTGCTTCCACAGGAACCCAGAATGCAGATTTTCATATAATTGTTTGCCTGAATTTGACCAGATTATTAGATACTGATCCACACCCACTACTGGGAGTTAATGAAGTTAGAGGCAAAGAATGACAGCTTCTCACTGCCATTCATGGTAAAGGTGATGTTAACACTAACAAGGTTTATAACTGCACTCATTTTGTCTTTGAATGGGGATGGTGTAACTGACATGGCATGTGTTTTGTTGTGTTACATGATGTTTCTGGAGCTTCTTGATACCCATGAGAGTTGTTTTTTTGAAGGCTCTCTCTGCAATCACATTGATATTTCATCCATTTTTCAGGGCAGTGAAGCATGTGCAGTGAAGTATGTATTAGACTTCCTGTCCACCAGCACCAGTTAGAAGCTGTTTCAGACAATCTATCAGTATCTATCCATTCTTGTTTCTGAATGAGTGTTTTTCCAGGCAGTGGGTGCTTTTTATACCTCATGATATGGAACAGAATCCCTCACAGTATTTCTCATGGCTGGGATAGTAGAAAGTACACAGCAGAGTTGGACAGAAAGGTCGCTGGAATGGCTCAGCATTGGTCAAGTAATGCAATTGTTCATTGTCTTGAGAGACCTTTGCATGCCCAAGAGCTCCACATGCAAAAGCTTGCACAAAAAATAAAACACCAGACACAAGGGAATTCTCAAGAGAAACGGAATGAAATGTGCAGAACCTCCTGGAAGTCAAAAACTAATTTCAGTTGTTGCTGATGGTTATGTGAACTGTTAGTCCCATGCCCATCTTCCATGTCGGTATCCACTGCCTGATTGGTTTTCATTGTTTACTGGAGGGCTTGCTTGAACCTTTTGATTCGGAGAAGTACATCACAAACAACCCAAGGGAAGCTCAACAAGTGTACCTTACGTTTACCAGCTGCAAAGTATTCGCCATTGGCAATATAGTTGGGATGATAAGTTACGTAATACCATGCTGATGCCTTGGCGCAAGTCTCATTTTCTTCAGCGAGATCATGGCTTTCAAACCAACTGCGAGCTTCTTTTTCCAAGCAGTCGATGGATTCACGAATTCGATCATTGACTGCACCATTTCTTTTACAGTAATGACGTGAAAGGCGCATGATGTTACCACTGATGGCCTCGGCCTCAGTTTCTATCCCATACTGGTTCATGAGCCCAATCAACTTCCTGTCATACCAGTTTTTGTGCACACTCGCTTCCTCCAGAAAGTCTTCATACCCATTAAACCTCAACTGTGGATCAAAGGACTGCACAATATCAGCTTTGGAGATTGATGAGGTAGGCAACTGCTGGTTTGCTGCCTCTTTCACAAATCTAAACAGTTTCCCCAGTACCCGTTTGGATTTGTATGTTTCTTTATCCTCTTTCTCCATGAAATCGGGGTACTGATGTGGACGCAGATTGTTGGGGATGACTGCAGGCACACCCGTCTTAGGGAAGTCAACAGCTATTGAAACAAGCTTGGCGAGCTCTTCACACTTGGCACTACGCGCCATTTCCGGCTCTCTGTCTGCATGTACTACATGTGCATTGGAAATTGTGCCCAAGCTGTCATTCACCATATGCTTCACAAAGAACTCCTGAATCTCCTGCATACACCACCACCCCTCAAAAAAATTAAGCAAGAGACTGCTCTACAACATTTTTTGTGGTGATGAAACAGACATTGTGGAATGTGATATATTGGTGGTGTATACAGGTGTAAAAAATTTGAAATGCCAACACCAATAGGCAAACAGGGGTCATCAAGAGAGTACATGGGATAAGGGAGCTTGCCTCAACAGTTACAGGATGATCAAGTGACACTTGTCCTGGAGGACAGTAGTCCATAGGATTGTCAGCAGAGGCTGGAATGAGTGCCTCATCCCAGCTCAAAAAGTAAAGGTCGCCATCAAGATCACTACCAGAACATTCATTTGGGTGTGGTCTGTACATCACCAAAATAGGAGTTTAGTTCCGAACCAGAGCTAAACATCTGAATGAATCTTAAACCTTAATCCTGCAACAAAGAAAGGGAGACGCTGATCAAGTGTCAGAATAGCAGGAACTCACCTGTGGCCCTTCTGAGGGAAGACCAAACAGTCAAACATATGGTGTAACCCAGGGACATCGACAGCCTTCAACTTGCGGATATCACCTGGGTGCACACAAGGATTTTTGGCCACCACTACCCACCCTGTCACAACATATGCCACCCCCTTTTTCTTTGTCTCTCCTAGAGGGTACTTAGGGAATTGGATGAGACCATCATCTACAAATCGCCGATCTCCTGGAGTTGGTGTCACCTGCACAAACACCTCCCCATAATTCAAAGTTTTTGTTTCGTCCAGGCACCCCATCAACAAGCGCCCCTTTGGCACAAAGATTCGAGATTTGGTTCGCAAATCCAGCAGCTGACAAGTGCGGAAAGCTTGCAGTAAGCCCAGAACAAATGGCTCTATTTGTGGATTATAGCCAGCCTTGAGCATTGAAACCAGTTTTGTATGCATACCCCCAGAATTGGTCATCTGCAAAACCATTCAAGCTTGCGCTTTGATCAGTGTATTTTGTGGAGCCAAGTTCACAGATCTGACAAGAACACCATGGATTGTCAGGGTTGGTTTTGAGAAGGCCTTTGTAGGCAAGGGAAAAAAATGGGCATGGCCAGATTCTCAACTTCAAATATAACAGAGAAATGAGGCAACTAGGGCTTCATCTTCTTCTGGTGCATTGAAGACGAACAAGACTTCTAATCTTGGCACTGGGAAATTCCAATGTCAGATGGCAACAGAAAAATCCATATCCCAAAATGAAGCAACAGGAAGGAGAAATCCTTGACCTGTAAAACCTCGCATGCCACTTCAGGATCCTTCAACATTGCATCCAATTGCCTAACAACCGCTGCTTGCATTTGCTCAAATACGCTGTCACTCACCCCAAGGGTGGATAATAATGTTATAATCTGCCGGTTCAAAAAGCACGGTAAGAATCGGGATGAACTGAGGACATCAAGACCGACATGAGTGGATGCAAACTTTCGCATACTTGGGCGGAGTGAAAGCTTGAAGGTTGACTTGGGATCTACTGCCACGACACCCTTGTATCCACCATAGCGTATTTGGAAAGCAGATGGACTGTCACCAGCTTGCAGTTTCTTAGCACCACATTTCTTTGCAACCTCCACTGCAAAGGCTTTGGAGATCTTTCCTATTCCATCTGAGAAGCAGTATCGAAACAGCCCAAACTCATCATCTCTCTCAATGTCAGGAATGTGTTCAACTTCAGCAGCAGGCACTTCTAGTGTGGGTGTGGATGAAGAGAAGCATTGCCCCATACGAGCTGCACACTTTGCCACATTGCGAATGCTCAAAAAGTCCCCCATCCAAGTCCTGATGCTCTGAGCCGTTAGAGCTTGATTTGATGCAAACATCCACACTGATTGTTCTCTCAATTGACTTGCTGAGAATGCCAAGAATTCAAACTTCTGTCCTCCAACTGTGACACCCTGTCGCAAAACTGTGAGAATTCTATCAAAAACTTCTGACCTCTCAGCAACAAGGCCTGAGAGAGAGTTCCCTCTTGTAGGCACTGAGAGTGCAGTGGAAGGAACAGGCTCAAAATTCTCATCCACAAAGGACACCCGAAGAAATCTGTCAATATGATCTTTGTAATGGCGAGTTACACGATTTGAGCCTTCAAGCTCTGGCCCCATGCAATAGACCTTGGTTGGAGAAACATAAAGACGGCGCACCCACATCAAGCCATCTGCAGCTGCAACAGATGTTGCCTGCCGCTTGCCTTTCCTGTACTCTTCCACTTCATCCTTCACCCATTTCACTGGATCCCAGCAAACATCCTCTGCATTTATGATACTCTCCAATGCCACTTGGGCATGCTCCAAGGGCATGACATTGGATTGGAGAAGCCAATAAAACTCATCTCCTAAGACTGGCCCACTTAGGTTGCCCAACTGTACAAGTTGATTTACTTTGAACATGAGCTCAAAAGGAACATCTATACCCAATGGTGCATTTACAATCGGGACAAGCACCTGTGATGAGGCATAAGCTTTTCCAGTCTGCAGACTAATTTCACGGAAAACTGGAGGGTATGAAGCTAACCGAAAATCTGCAAGCTTTTTGAAGATGTCATTCATGGTTTGTTCGATTACAGTTGTCGGAAGCTCCAAAACATAAACCAAGGACTGGCCTATGCTCTTATCAGGAGTGAAGTCTGTCGCTCGCATCCAAGGATCCTCTTTCTCCTCTTTGCGGAAATAGTATTGATCTGCTGAGCCGAAACATGAGAAAATGCCTGGCAGAAATTCACTGGTTTTCTGGCTTACATCTTTGCGACAATACACATGTGGTGGATTCCATAGCTGCAGGAGGAAACTGTGTCAAGATTAGGGCAGAATCATCAAGGGTTGCGGAAAGAAGCTCCCTGAATCAACAAGAATTCAAGGGGGGTAAAAACAAAAATAAAATACCCAGATAACTAACCTGAAGAAGCAATGCTCGGGTGTGGGTTCCACAAACAGTGACATCCTCAATGCTGTAAATGTCTTGAAATCTGAAGTCCATTTTGTAATCCCTAGGAGCTGACAAAAGCAGGCGCAAATGTCTGTTGCTGAAATCAAGCTCTGCTGTGACCACATTTGATGAGGAAGACCATAAAATGGAAGCAGTGTCCGGTCGCATAAGGCAGCACATGTGCAATGCTGCATTCTCCAATTGCAGCATATTATGCTGAGGTCTTTGCACAATGGCTCTCTCTGCCAGGCTGACCTTAAGAACACTGTTAAGGAGCACGAGCCGACCATTCTCTGCCAATGCTGCACACTTCTCTGCTGCTTCCTCATTACCAAAATGCACAAATCCATATCCCTTGGGCCTGAAGCTGTTCTTGTTCACTTTGATCTCTACCAAAGTCACAGTGTCTTTGCCCACTGCTCTCTCCAAGAAACGCACCAACTCGCATGCTGTGGTGGAATTGGGGATTTTGCTCACATGGGTTTTGCACCAACCCATGATGTTTTTGCAGATGATGGGTGCTGATCAAAAACTCCGAAATCTCTTGCAACCCAATTCAGCCTCCCAAAACCCAAGCATCCATTTGCTCATGAATGCGAGACCCCATTCTCTCTGTATGTCTGTCTGTCTCTCTTCAACTACGAACCTCCGAAGCTCTACAACCAAAACTTTCCTCATTCAAATTTTCTTTTCCTTCTGCTTCTGCTTCTTCTTCTTCATCTTCTCACCAGAAAATCCAACAACTTCAGTACCCACTTGAGCTTTTTTGTTCTTCAATGATGAACCCTCCTCCCCTAAACTCTACAACCAAAATTTACTTGCAAAATCTCTTTTTTCTTTTCTTGATCCCCTACTCAACTTTTCTCAACACAGATTCCAACAACTTCCACTGAAAACTAAAACTTTCTGTCTCTTTCTCTCTTCTCCACCTCCTTCTGACAACCAACAGAAGAGTAACCCAAAAACCCCTTTACAAGAAAGAAGCATAACTCTCTCTCTCTCTCACTTACTAACTCACAAGAAAGCTCACCAAAATTCTGAAACCATTTTGTAGCAACAAACAGCTAGAAACAAAAACAAAAACAGACAAACCTTTTTTGCAAAACACCAATTGATACTAACAATGCAAATTTGCTCATTTAAAAAAAGATGCATTCTCTGGCCCCACTTCTGTAATGGATTTGTTTTTCCCTTTTTTATAGCCTACAAACACTCATCTTCTCTCCCAGTCCTGTTCTTCAATGATGCTGCATACATTAGGTTTGTTGGCTGGTGATCAATTTTGTCCTTCCTATTGCATTTTTCAATGTCCATAATTGCTATTATCAGTTGTTGTTGTTGTTATTAGTAAATGTTGACGATAAAGTTTTGTCCTTCCTTGATGTGAGTGTGTTCTATTATTTCCATTGATTCTTTATTATCTTCAAGCTACTAATTTTATATGTAAAGTGAGGTGGAGTGGGGGATTGGAACCCCCTTTGTTAGGCAAAGATTGGGCATGAAACTTGAAATTGGGTGATCTCAATTTACAAACCCAAAAAAATGGCCCACTAAATTCAGATTTGCACCCATTTGAGTGGCCCAACTTGTTTGGTTTGTGTCTTAGTTGTTTGCCTCTTGTGAGCTTCATGTGTGGTTTCAAAGAACTTTTATGTTTGAGGTGAGCATGAAAGAGGTATGAGCTAGGATGTTAGAGCTTGAGAAAAAGTGGTTGAATTGCGTTTGAGAGTGTGTAGTGCAAAGTTTGGAGAGAGAAGAGGCCAAAGTGAGTATTGCAAGAAATAACTTGTGGTATCAAGGTGAGAGCTCGAGAGAGAAAACTTGAAAATTAATGATACAAAAAAACTTGATAGAAAGATGATCATGCTTAAAAGAAGTTTTAGGTTTAGGTCTGGGTCTCCAAACCTTAAGAAGGGTTTGGGGCTTCTTGTTGACATTTGTAATGACCAATTTTGAAGTAAACGAGCTTTGCAAACACAAGGGCAAGACTCCAATCAATTAGGAGGTATGGCATTTCCTTGGAAAGGCTCTATTTACCCAAGTGTGAGTCTTCATTTGTTGTAGGAGACTTATAATCATGTGGTGAAGCTTTGCAAACACATGTATGGGTCTGCTTGGTGTATCGTGGGTGTATAAACATCTTGAATCTATCATGACATAAAAAGAGCTCAATTTGAAATATTTTGGTTATGTAGTCGCATGTAAACTTCTTGACCTTGTTCTCTCTCAAACTAGATGTTTCTCAAACCCATTAGACTTCATTTTTCAAATGTTTTGTGATTTGCAAATGTGAATTAGAGCCTTTGGAAGGTTTATTAAGTTCCATTGCATTTGACCCTTGAATGTTGACATTTGCCAATATTTAGAAAATTTCCAATGGTGGGTTCTATTTGGGAGTAGGTTTTCAAGATGCCAAACAAATATTATTTTAAGTTTAATTTTTTTCAATGCAAATGTGAAAGGGAAAAAGCATGGGAAAGTAGACAAGAATTTTGTTTGCCCATGTGTAGAAATTGAATTCTTAGTCTATAGTGAGCACAAGTGGAAGACGACATTAAATCTCATTGTTGGGAAGGCGTCATATTGTTTTGGTCTTGATTATTATAGGGGATGCCAAAGCATAGCAAATTAAAAGGGAATGTAATAGGGTTCAAAAGCTTTTGCAAAAGGTATGTGAACTTTATTTAAGAAGGTTCCCATGCTAGGAATTCTACTAGATATTTCTTGGCATGACTAGCTGAAGAGAAAAAACCCCACATCCTCATGCATGTATAATCAAATGTTATGTTTGTGTCCTAGTTTTTAAGACCAAAAATGTGTGAATGTCCTACAAAAGAATAGGACCCTTTTTAAAATGGATTTTACAAACATTCATGCATGAAATTTTTTTCCTTAACTATTTTTCTTGGGTTGTTCTGAACATTGGAATGCATCCTTCTTCCCTTGTTGTGACATTATTCGTGTTGGGTGTCTTTGAATTCGTATTTTTGCTAATCATTCTTAGTGATCAAGTTATAGTAGTCAAATATTTTAGGAATGTTGATCTTGTTGTTGTTACTATAAGGTCAAACAAAAGGTCTCTTTTCAAATTATATATATTACGTATTTCATTCACCACACTCATTGTTGTCTCCTAAAATATAAAGGTCCAAACTCTTTTCTCTTTTTCTATTTTCCTTGTTTATGGAGGGCACACAAAAAAGGTAATGATATCTCTTCAAGTTATGGTGTGTTGAAAAAGGTAAAAAATGTTTGAAAGGTCATCATTTGACCATTTTTAACTTTCAAATTGTGAATTTATTACTAACAAATTTTAATGATATGCTTTGAACTCATTATAAGTTTAATGTGTATTTGTTATAAGTTATTATGTCGCAACCCCACTTTGGGGCTAAGTGTGAGAATGCAACTCACACTCCCAAAAGTGGGAGACTTGGAGTCTTCCGGGACTCCCAAAAGCTCAGAAGACGATTTGAGGGGTCAAATCTCCTCGCATTGGTGCGTTCTTTATATTAATGGAAAGGTCTTGAAATGTAGATGCTCAAAATGGCCTCGCATGGGCCATTTGGACATCTGCAGCCCAAGTTATGGGTAAAAGAAAGGCTGGGAGTCAAACTACCAGTTTGACTCCCGATCACTAAAAGTCAGGAATCGACCTCTTCCTGACGTCACCTGAAGGAGTGCGACACGATGTTGAAAAGCTCTCGATGAGAGCTACAACTTTGGTTTAGACCTTGTCCCGATCTGAGTTCGGGGCGAAGAGCTATGAGCGTCCAAAGTCCCGAGACTCCAACCCGGGACAGTTTCAGGACTCCAACTTGGAAGTCCTGGGAAAAAGAGCCATTTGGATGTAGCCTCCGCGGTGAGACGAAGGGAATACTATATGGGGGAAGGTGGTGGCTTCCCCCGAGTCCAGGCTGTGGTGAGTCTTGTGTGTCAAAATGCCCGTGGCTTGTCCCAACTCCTAAGGGTGTTTCCGAATGCTAACTAATCCTCTTGTGGTTGGTTTTGGATGCAAATTCAAGCTTGATAATCTAGTCCCTCTTCCTAGTCTAATTCCGGGACTTCTAGCACGCCCCTCTACCCCCTTTTAGTGCTGGAAGTTGGGAGCGACCCTCAAGTCCCAACTTTCCGCAATATACATAGTTGGACCCTCAAGTGGGATCAATAAGGGGCTTGGGAGTGCGTCATAATACACATTCAAAACCAACTAAATAAACATAATTCATTTAATTTTGTTCATGCTTATTTAGTAAGTTTAGAGTGCTGATAGCCAATGCTTTATAGTGTTATCAATTTTTTTGTAGAACTTGTGCATAATATGCCAAAAAAATCAAAAAACAAGTGAGGATGAAGTTGATGGGTTTTGACCTTAATTGGTGACCTTGGAAATATTTAACAATGTTCCCATGTGTTAGTTTTGAATTGCATGACTAGGAATCAAAGACTCAATATGAACATTGTGGCGAAAATTCAAGGCAACATTATAGCCATTAAAATTTACAAAAATTCATGAAATAAGTACATAGAAACCATGACTAATGTTTTTGATGCGTTCAAATGTTTTTTGTTTTTTGGTTTTTCATAATTTGGTTGGTTTTTGTAGTTTAATGGGGTTTACAATTTAGATTTTTTAGTAATAACTAACATTTGAAAAGTTAGGGTGATTTAAGTCATGTTTTGAAAAAGTTGTATGGGAAATTTTGAGCAAGGCAAGACATAATGATGAGACATTGCCATGGGAAGGAGAGGAAATTGAAGATGAAATTTTCTTGACACTAGCCCAAAGCCTTTTAAAGAAAGATGTCAATTACAATCAAAATCATTTGGAATTGAATGGTGTTATTCATTGTGAACTATTGTGGAATTATTAACAAAACCCATGTGTTTTTATATCTTAGGTTCTTCTACACTTAAACATCCCAAATTCAAATAAAAGGGGGCTTTTAAATCTATCATCAAACTAGGTATTAGGCAATTGGACCCTCTATACCCCTTTGTTCTAACATAAGCAAAAATATATATTCAAATTGTAAAAACTAACCCAAAAATCACAATATTTGAACTAGCTAGTAGATCCACCTATGGGAACTTTAAATTAAGGTTTGTAAGGAAAAATAGTTTAGGCTAGAACTTGAAGATACGTGTTTAAAGTGAAAGTAATCAATTTCATAATTTTTCATGTCTATTGTATTCCAACACTCATGATGAAGTGAGTAAAATTTCTTGATCCACAAGTTTTTTTTGTTAAAATATATTACAAAATAATTTACCGGTTATGGAAATTTGGTTGATTCTAGTGCCAATTTTGTGTAACTTGTATGTTGAATTTAAAGTTGAATTGCTTGTTGGTACACATCTACGCAAAAGTCTCAGTTTCCTTGGATGTGATTAGCAAGGGTTGTGAATTATTGAATAATGGTAATGATACAACACGATTTCACCTAGTTTAAATGTTAATATTTAAGTGCATTTTTATTGTCATTTGGTGAACAATAATTTCTAGGATTTTTGATAATTTAATTTCACTAGAATTAGGATTAAGGATTGAATATGCATCTTGGCATGACAATATGTTTGTTGCTTTGTCAAATACCATAAATACATCAACTTTGAGATAATAATTATTAATGGTTTTAACAAGGATTAATTTTTAAAAAGTAGAACCCCCTTGAAATTATTGTTCCAAATTACCTCAAGATTGTTGAATTTGGAGTTCATATGAATTGATGATGGCCATTTTAAGGGAGGTGGGTCTATTACTTGCAATTCCAAGATAACAAATCATGATATTTTTCTTCAATTGGTTTATTCCTTGTGTTTAAACTAATTAATAATGTTTTGAATTAACTTGCTTAATCCTTGTATGGTAATTTTGTGAATAGATTCATAAAATCACAATTATCCTAATTGTTGAACTATAGATGCACAAGGTTTTTTTCATGAAATTTTAACCATCACTTTTAATAAAATAATGCCTTCTAATGCTAGGCAACAATTATAAAAGTAGTTTCATCCTAATGTCATGTATCAAATGTGATATTTTGTGTACATTTCAAACAATAGCATATGTGTAAATCTTTTCACACAAGTTGCAAAGAAATAGGCCTTGGAAATGCAAAATGGATCCATGTTTTTCATACACAAAACTAACTCAAAAGCCCTTCAATATCATTTTTTCATTCCAATTTTCATCACTTCTTATGTGGCATATCCATAGACTTATTCCCTAATGCACCCTATTTCACCTTAATTAGATACACCAATATAATCAATAGTCTTAGGGTTCTGAAACATGATGTTGTCTTGGGCAGGATTATGTGTAAGATCCCATCATTGTGGACAATATTCATGATGTTCATGAATGCTCAAACAAATTTCAAATGTTATATTTTAATAAATCATTAGTTTAAAAAATGGTAAAAATATAACATATATAAAAGGTGAATCACATTTCATATCTTCACTTTCTTCTTTGAGGTGTGAGGTTTTAAGGTTGTGTATTTAAATTTTTTTGTTTCACATCTTGAAGGAAAGTGGGACCAAGTTTTTAAAAGTGATGAAATCCTTATGCTTGACTTTTTTTTTTACAATTGTTGTTAGATTTTGTTACTATACCTTTATGAAGTTATGCATATTTTTCTACTTTTCATCTTTTTTGTATTTTATTTTATTTGTAAATTTAATTTTACTTTTAATTTTTTTTTGCATTGTAATTTTTTTGCAAGTAAACAACAATAAAAAAATAAAAATAAAAATGTGGGTTTAGAAAATTTTGAAAAACCTCACTTAAAGTATTCCATCCAAAAAAATTGAAAGTCCTAGGGGGGACATTAAAAAAAAAAAATGTCAAAAGTACATGAGTAAAAATATAGGGTGCAATATATTGGTTATTGGGTAAAAAATATAAGTTAATTAGTTAAAATATAGGGTACATTTTATTCAAATAATATAGGATGTTTTTAATATGTATATATTAGAAAATTAGATACTAATAAGGTGATAAAAAATAGGTTTGATAATTATCTGATACCCCCCTAAAAATGGTTGTTTGACGCATGTAAATCCCAAACTTTATACTAAGTGTCCCCCTTGGGATGAAAGTACATTAATAATGTCAAATGATCTTGAAAATAAAAAATAAGTCAAGGTGAAAGTTTGGAAGATATTTAGTATATAAATAAATAAATAAAATAATGTGACCTATACATTTCATAGGATTCAAACATACTATTGCATGTTCAATGGTAAATTGCGAATTGTCCATGGACATGAATAGATTACAAATGATACATTGAATGATGTCATATTAATGAGAAGTGGCCTTTAAATAAGCATGACACACATTAAATGTGCAATGTTATTTATTTTAATACTTGCATGTAAAATCAAAAGATCTAACAACCTAATTACCATAATGGAAAGGGCTATTGGGTAGAAAGGAAATAAAAAGAAAAATGGAAAGGCATGAGAATGAAACATGTCTTTTATTTGCCTACCTTCTTGCAAAAGCTACCATCTTACACCAATTATTACCCTGCACCTACTATCATTTGTAGACTTGAAAGAAAACCCATGGATGCTTACATCTACCTATTGTCTACAACACCTACAAAACCTCAAATATTAGGTCTACCTCCTTGCTGCTACCTTTTAGTGGTAGTTATCATCTTGTGTTAAAATGTATTTCCTATTTTAAAAACTACTATAGATAATATTGTTAATCTCATAGAAGAAACAAAAAATTAATATATGAACACAACAAAAGTTTATATAATTCTAGTATGAACTTCTCTTTTTATATTTCTTTCATATTTTAGATAAAACAAAAATATCAACAAAGAGCCATGAAAATCCATCAACCATTTTCCATCACAATGACAAGAGTACATTCTATTTCCATATTTTCCTCTTCTTTCTCCAATGTCATATACCCATTTCTTCCCTAAAAAAACTTTCTTAGTCACATCTAATTTTCAATCATCTTATGTCCTCCTTTCCTTTCAAGAAATAAATAAGGAACTAAAGAAGGTTGCCCACCACACATCTGGGTTTCCTTATTTTCCTCTCTGTATCCTAATCTCTTCCACATATTACATTAGTTGATTGGTTAAAAAATACCAATCCTTATTCTTAAAAACTATCCACCCTATTAACTTCATCCTTTAAATAAAATAAAATTGATAAGTAAATCCACCACTAGTAACCAATTAATTACTAAGATGCTCATGGTGTTAACTAGCCTAGGAAGATTTTCCATCCTTAACATTGCATGAATGAAAAAATATGTGTAAATGTTAGAAATCAACTAACTATTTGTGAGAGAAAACTTCTTTCCTCATATGTTGTGTTAGTGCGCAAATGGTGTACATAGAGGTGGCATTGGGGTGGAAGTTGATTAACCATTTATACAACCCAAGTAATTTCAACAACCCAAATTGTGGATAAAAATGATTTTCAATTGATAATAATAGGAACCCCTAAATTTTACATTTAACATTTAGGTGTTGTTGATGTGTCAAACACTAAAGAGATACTACTCATGTAATTGATGTTAATTGATGGGTTAATACCGTCAACATTTGAGGAGGCACCTTGTGACATGGTGCCAATTCATGTGATAGTAAATTTGTCACAAAATTGGACTTATATGTGGGGAGTCTCGTGTAAAAAGAGTCAAGACTTGAGAGAAAAAGGTCCAAAGCAAATCCCAATTTCATTTATGTCCATTGTGATGCCAAGATTGCACCGCATGGAGGCAAGGGCACAAATAATTGATGATATGATTTACATTTGTAATTTAAGGTAACAAGGGCTTGAACAAAAGAAATAGGTTTGAATATAAAAATCATAGGCTTTTGCAAAAGAGGTTTTAAGAGGGACATCTTTGAATCATGCAAGTTATTAAAGATATCAAAGGCACAAGGAGAAACAATTGAACTAGAACTTGCAAAGGTGTAAAAAATGCTAAAATCAAAAAAATTCATGAGCATCAGAAATTAAAACCCATACCAATAAAATTTGAAAAAAAAAGTAGTGGCCTTGGAGTAGGGCAAATAAGTCATGACTATACAAGAAGAATTGAAACATAAACACACCAAAAGCTTTAGAGAGGCAAAATTGAACTTGTGCAAGATTTTCATGTGAAAACAATATGTAACATTGGTGGAGTTCAAAAAGAATGGATCAAAGCATGGAAAAAATTTGACTAGCTTCAACAACACATATTGGTGATCACACAATAATGTTGCAATATGGAAAAGTTTAATGGTTCAAGCTACAAATCCAATATTGCAATTGGAGATCACTTGCACTTTGGCATCATTCAAGTTCCTTGAAATATTTTGAATTTGTAGGGGTGATAAAAACATCATTAAATTTCTAGTGTAGGCATCTTTTGAACAACATTCAATTTAAACATGAATGGTGAACTAGTCAATCACACCAAGGTAAATGTGCATTGACTACTAATATTCCCATATCACACCAAATTGATCCCATAACCAAAATATAAATTAGCCAATTTCACTTTCAATTTGAATTGAGTTATGCATACCTCATAATTAACCAAGTTTCCATATTGTTTGCAAGACAATCTATAGTGGTGAACATTTTAAATTTTAAATTTTGATGGCACAACATATCATATGTGCCATAATCCATTTGGATTGGAGGAAGGATGGGTATTGAGAATATGTTTTAACATGTACCATCATCTATGCTTCATATCATGGATGGTACAATGACTATAAATAAAATTCATTTAATTGACTGTAAATAAATTAAATAATAAACACATGTTTTTTTTTTGGCTTATTTTTGGTATTTTTCTTTAAAATTACTACTTATTACCTTTATATTCAAATGAAACAAACTAGTAAAAGACATTATGGTCAAATTAATCATGTTTTTATTTAGATTGAAATTTTGACATGAAATCAAATGCAAAATTGACATGTCATGTCTATTTGATTAATTCTAATAATCATAAATTCTTTTATGAGATAATGAAAATTTGAGGATCAAAGGGTTGTTTTAAAGATGTTGATCAAATAGAGAGCAAAAACACGATCTGGTTTGAAAGATTCAAGCTAGATGGTGTTTAATCTTTGCATTTGAACACCATGGTCGTTGCATATAATTATTATTGTCGTGTTTATTATTAGGGTAGGAAACAAGTTAATATTCAACTTCCTCTTATTAATGTGTGGAAGGTAGGCTACAATACTTTCACAAAGTGATTCCCGGATTTTCAAATTATTAAGGACACGCAAGGATCAACTAACTATGTGGCACTTTGAAAGATTTGAAAACATGTACCTTTGATGAAAATGATAATAAAAAAGTGGTCGAGTAAAGTGAGGAGGTCTTGGCCCATTTTAAGAACACAAATGCATATGTCTTTTGCATTGTTTTGAAATGATGGTAAAACATGATTGATGGTTAGAATCCATCTAATTTTTCATTAATTAATTAATTCAAGTTTTGTTAAATCTTACTATAGTTAATGTCCCTTGTCGCTTTTTTAAATGACCCAAGTTGAATTTTATTCTTTCGGAGAAGGATATGACAAAAGTGAACATGTTGGAACAACAATTTGAAAACATTGTATTCATGAGCTTTTGTTCAGACGAAACCTAATTTTGACAGGTGAAAATCAAATCAAACTATAAAGTTAAGATTCTACATTGAGAAGAAAAACATTTTAATTATGATAGCCAAAGTTAACAACCTCAAGGAATCTAGGGTTTCGATTGTGACAATTGAAGTAAAGTTCAAAGAAAATTTAAAAAACTACTAAAAGTTTCAATCCCAACTATGGTCGATTGAGTTTGCTAGGTGTTCTTCAATGATTCTTTTTGTTGTAAACTCCATGCATCTTTTATGTAAAGTTTTAACAATAAGAGTTACAGTTTTAAATAATTATTGTTAAATAGAAAATATTTATGGCATTTGAAATTTGTTGAATGAAATATTTTCATTAAATGCCTCCACTTGTGCTTGAAACTTATTTTCCATTCCACTTTGATTTTATAGCTTAAGTGCATCTTTTCTATGCTTTAATTCTAGGCTTGTTAACATTGGAGCTAACTCACACTTACCAATCTTGCACAATGATGAACATTTATTTTTTTCATATTTCTTAAGTCACTTGGTAGGTATTCATTTAGTAATCATCTATGTGAACAAAACATCGGTCAAATTTTGTAGTGTTCAAACGATTGTAGTATAATTGTACAATGCCAACATCATGAAAAAATCTTGAATAGCTAATTAACAAGTAAACGAATACACCATGGTGATTAACAACCCTAAACCCTAAATCTTTTCTTCTAATCATTGAACCATGGTCTGTAAGCCTCAATAGGATAGGGCTTACAAAGGTGTCATCAATTAGCCCTATGCAATTCAAGAATTCTTTATTTTTTCAAACTTTTGAACTATGGGCCAACAAATTTGATCATATGATGCTTTTGGCACAATTTCACATGAATGTATTGAACATAGCCACATTGTTACGTACAAGATGAAAGTTAGAAAAGCATTATGCAAAGCCCAATTTTGACAAACACTTAGTTCAAATGTGAACTTCAACTATAGATCTTGCATTACTTGTGATTATGGTTCACAAGTGTTGTCAACTCCTCCAAAATAAAGTTTGTCAATCAATGTCATAAACAATGTTAAGGGTTATTCACAATGTAACAAGCATGTCCGCAACACCAGCCTTTGGATCCATTGAAATGGCAACACCCTCCTCCACTTCTCCCATCCTGATGATAGCCAATCAAAGTTTGTCAAAACTGCATATTCTGGTTGAGAAGGCACTCCTAAAGAAGTTAACTAAACAGATATTTTTCTTATGAAGAGCAGGTTTACTAGCAGTAGAATGATTGGCCTATAAACATGAATTTCTATGAAGTTCTGGCTTTAAATAGCCATGGCCTGAGTTTGGACCTAGTGTCAGCTCTCTTTTTCAAAGAAAGTACTGGCCGGTAGATGTTGGGTATATTGAACCCTGACCAGTGGTTCTCACAAGTCAAACTGGCTTTACCTGAAATTGCAGTTCTGAAAAAATGGAAGAACCAGTGAAAGAAACGACCTGGACCATCAGTTCTTTCAGTAGACTTCCCAGTTCTTTGAAAACTTTGAAAAACCAGAATGGGAAATTCTCAATTTTGCGTTTGATCCTCAAAACTGCCTTCGGAGATCCTCTGCCCTAATCCTTGAACCCTAAACACTAAAATCCTATGAACTATTGGCGTAGCAGTAAGTTCTTAGATCATCTAGAATGCACTAACACATCTGTGAGATTGCAGAGAAAAGCTCCACAAGAAACACTTTGAAGGTAATAGTTGTGTTTATTATTTTTGTCAAACTAAAACAAACAAAATACATCCAACATTACAAAACACATAAAATGAAAATGGAAAGGGGAAAATGATTACCGATCTTTTGTCCCGGCTCTCCTCTGACAAGCTGCACTTGCAGACCTGATCCCAGCCCCCGATGCAGCAAACTGCTCATAGTATTTTCTGCACCAGAATATATTCTGCAGGACACCATGAATGTACCAAACTTGAATGAACTTGCAAGGTTCTATGTTTCTGCCTTGTGTCTAGGAGCTTCAATAAAAAGACAAGGTCAAAGCTTTCTCCAAGGTCCTCAGGTAGATTTCCATGTTTTCAATGCAATAATCTATCGTTTTTTTCCAGTTTCTGGAAAATTTCCAACAGGGAGATGCTGCTCTGATGCATGGTTGGTTCAACACAACCTTCCACCATCCCAAGCTTGCTGTGAAAACACTTATGAATGCACAGCCACTGTACTCAACTGTTCAACTACAAATACTTCTGCAAAATTGCAAAACACAGCAGAGAATGAAACTGAACACATTAGGACTGACTCGCATGAAGTACACTGTAATCAGCCAGGTTTCACTTTTTAAACACCTTATATATCGCAAAACATTCTCTACAAGGAAATGATGATGATCAGTTCCAATTATCAACCAAAACAGTCATTAAAACAAAGAACTCTATTTTCCTGATTAATCCTTATAAAACCCCCAATTGAACACCTGGAATTTGACCTGAACTAGCTGTGTATATGAAGCTTGCCAGGAGGACTAGTAAAACAAAAGGTGTCATACTGGTAGGTGGGTCACTATTGTTGCCAGATGGTGTATCAAAATTCACACCCTTTAATGATCAGATGCAGATTCTCCCTTCTTAAATTCACAGCAATTTTAAACCCTTAAAACAAAAACGATTTAAGGTCCAAAATGTAACTAGGTCTCTTAAAGAGCTACTTCATTAAGTACAAATCTAGAGAAATAAAATCAAAGTGAAAGGTACAGAACAAGGGAAAAAGCAAGATGCGCTGTTACCTAGCAAGGAACAAAATCAAGCCATCATGTCATCTCTCCCCCATGACATATTTCACCACCTATTCTCCCTGTAGGCCAGAAGGAGGTCTCCTAAGGCTCAAGGTTAACCAGGTCAGCTGCAGGTCTTCACAAATAGTTGAACTCCTGTCAACCATGAACTTGTTCCCCTTCATCACCTTCCACCATTTGCTCTGTTGACTCTTTGAGTTCAAATGCAGCTTTTTCAGACCCATCCTGCTTTTCCTACACTATCTCTTAAATTCTTTCAGTTTCATTTGCAGCAGTTTTCAATTCTAGTTCTGTACCTAGATCCAGTTGAGCATTCTCTTTGGTGTCTGCTACTACTGTTGGTGTAGGCTCTGGTCCTGGTTTTTGTGTTGTTCCACATTCCAGTACGATGTCTTCCACTTCCTCAGTGACATCAGTTTTGACCTCTGGTGCCACTTGTGACACTTCTGCCTCCCCTCTTGGTGATGCCTTTGCCTCCACCTCAGCCTCTACTTGAATTTCTGATCTCTCCTCCTGCTCGGGTTCTGATTTTTGCTCTGGTGTTGCCTTAAGTTCTGCAACTGCTTCTGGTGCTGTTTCAAGCTCTGATTCTGGCGCTGGTTCACATTCTACTTCAGCATCTGCTCTTGGCTCTGCTTCTCCTTCAGCTTCTGCTTGGGACCCTGCTCCTACTTCTGTTTCTGGTTCATCATCCTCCTTCTCTGCAAGCTTACTTATTTCTTCCTTTATTAGCTTCTTCACATGTGTCTTGTGCTCAGTCAAGCTGACACCAAATTTCCCCTCTGAAATCCATAACAGCATACCAGAGGCCATCAGATGCTGGATGCATAGAGCCTTACAAAACTGGAATTGTCTGGCTGTTTGGTCCATCAACAGGTCAATATGTAACACAACAATGCACCCTGGAGACCACCAAGTGGCACCTGCTGTGGTATTCATTGGAAGTGTATACAAGATTACTTGGAATCACTTTTGGCCAAGATGGTGGCTATAAGAAGCAGATGTGCAGGTAACAATTTATATCTCCTGTTTAAACTGCTGTGAGACTATTAGCACCTCATATATGGCATTGATAAAAAATTGCAGGTATAACTTCCAAGGGCACATGGCTTACCAAGTTGGGTTATAACATCTGTAAAAGTGACCTGCACACCAAAATCACAGGAGAAATACATCAAAATGACCAGATTATCGCAAAAGTCAGTGATCACAAACACCTAGAAGTGGTCATTCACCTTGACTGGTGGTGGTGATGAATGCACTGCAACGATGCATACAATCAGAAGCCATCAATACCATCTCCACAAGCCATCTCATACTCATGAAGCTACTGACGTACTTCAGTGGCATCACTCACCTTACTGAAGTCTGCATCTATCAGAAGGGCTCTGATCTCAGACTGCAATTGCTCATCAGATGGAACATTTTTGCTTTTTCTTGGTTTGCTCTCCTTCACCATATATGATTTGTTCCTCTGAGCTGGATCTGCAATACAACACTAAAGGTTCTCAATAATGTACATTGGTTTGTCAGAGAAACACTCTTATCAAGTAATAACCTGTAACAGTGGAGAGAGAGGCCTTCTCATTGAGCTCCACTCCAATCTCATGATGATATCCTTGCAGAAAGGGACTTTCTTCACTCTGAGGCATTGTGACTGAGAGAAAGACATGGATGGTAGGAATGAAACAGGCAATAGCCTTAACAAACAACATGTGTTATGCAGTTGGTCAAAAGTTATCCTGCACTTACCCTTGTCCTCATCTGCTGAAATTGTGGACTTGGAGCTCACACCATCTGACTTTCCAAGGGTCACATCTGACTTTTTGGGTCTTCCTGGCCCAAGTTTGGGCAATGTTGTCTCTTTCCCCTTCTTCTCTATCACCTTATTTCCCTTCTCCTTTTCCTTCTCCTTTCTCTCCTCTTTCTGTTTCTCCTTCTCCTTCACCTTCTTCAGCTTCTCCTTTTCCTTGTCTGTCTCTTTTTGCCTATTTTGCTTTCTTGCATTCTTAGTGTACACTTTCTCAACTGGCCTTGAGGATGCCTTGGGAGAACTCTCAGGGGTTGATAGCTTGGCTGGAATTTTCGTCATAGAGTTCTTTGGTGGCATGTCCTCTGCTTCACTTTTCTCTTTTTCCTTGGAATCAGAACTCACCTCAGTTTCTGGCTGCTGCTGGTGAAAAATGACATAGATTATACACAAATAGCAAGGATACAAGATACAAATTAAATTGACTTACCGCTGTGTAAGTTTCTTGAGATAATGTAAGCAGCCATAATTTAGAAGCTCCTATCACAGCCAAACTGTATATTACAACAACGAATGCCTTAGCACAGGCCCATAACATGCAGTGCTGACATAGTCCAGGCAAGCGAAACTCTCGCAAACACCAGATGCCTTAACATATGGCGATCAATGCCACATAGATTCTAAACCTTTACAGCAACACTGACAGATTTGTTCCAACTGAGGGAAACACAGAAGATACTCACACCAACCTTGCTGTCCTTTGTGGGAAGATGGCTTTGATAACTTCTTTGCAGATTTTTTCTTTTTCTCTTCCTCTGCATCAGAATCTGAATCTTCCTCATGATCCTCATCCTTGAAAGTAAAATGTTTTTTATCAATCTCCTCTTCCTCTTCCTCTTCTAGGGCATCATCATCCTCACTCTTTGCTGATTCACCAAGATCGCTTTCCTCAGCAGGTTTCCTTCTCCCTCTTTTTGTTGAGGATTCACCATCAACCTTGTGCTTCTGAACATAACAGAAAAGCAGAGCGACAGCTCAGGAATTTCAAACTTCTAGTCAGATTCCTTACAAGTGCACAGCATCCAGATGCATAGAAGTGGGAGGTTATATCACAGACATCCCTGCAAAAGAAGAGGTCTACAACCCACGTTGCAAGCCTGATTGCCAAATTACACCAAGACATGACATCATGAACCCTTATGATATCTGTCTGTCTGTCTGGCCTTCCACAACAACATATGTAAGTCAACCCTTGGATGTTTGCCACAAAAAGTCTGCACTGGTCATTTCAGTTCAAGTCTATTGCAATACAATTTTCAATGGTTAGCAACATTGAGGTGCACCAACTACAATTCACAACAAAACACATAAGACACCTATTGCAAAGATATATAACACTCTTTGTTGTAACTACTGATGCCAAGCTAACCTTAGGTGACCTTCCCAGTGTTCCCTTTCCAGATGACCTCTTCCTTGCATTTTTCAATTGCTTCTCCTGCGTGTTCACACTCCCCCATCACTGATTACAACTCCCAAGTAATACACAACCTAGCAGTGGTTGTAAGATAAGTTTGAAAATGAAAACCTACATCAAACTGCATGAAGGACCAGGGTGAGGGACAGAACTCAGAAGATTGACTATTCTTGAAATTTAATTCGGCTGGAAGTTCTCAAGAGTAATGGACCAGGAGAGGAATTTTGACAGCCTGATGTAAATTCATCAAAACTCAGGCAAAAGATTTTTTTCCTCACTTTCATCAAATACAGTAACATGAGACATAAGCTGTGATGGTGTATCATTATAATCATGATGATTACAAACTACACTTAGTCCATGGTTAGCATTGGTATCTAGAGAATACCATGACTTCTACATTTCATGAAATGACTCAAATGTCAGAATCCAAATTAAGATCTGACTTAAACATTTTGAACACAGGCTTCTCATTTTGAACCTGGCATATGCATGAGTTCTCCAAACCAGAACCTTAATATTGATCAACTTTAAAAACTGCTTAGTGAGAAAAATTCATCCCATGTGAGAAGTTCAACTGGTAGGGTAGTTCAAATCCAATTAAACTAAATTAAACCCAATCAAAGTTGGGTAACTCCATACCTGTTCTTTCTCTTCCAATAAGACATCTGTAGTCTTGTGTGGCTTCTCAAGGAATTCAAGTACTTTCCCCACTAGCTCCTCCTGTAGGGACATGCAACCATCCACATGGAATTCAGAACAAAATCACAGATGCTTTAATCATAATACCATCACTTTAGATTGCCACTTGAATCATGAGAACTGCTTAAGATTTTGAATACCAACAAGAATATCAGAAGCCACTTCTGCAAGGCATCAAGTTGGAACAATATATGACCAAACCACATTTTATAGTGAAGCAGAATGCAGTCTAAAACCACTTAAAGACCATTTCCAAAACAAATCCTGCCAGGTACATTATACTAGAAACTTTGATCTCTAATATATCTCTACAAGTATTGAGAACTTCTCAATACTTACGGTTTAAAGCAACTGAAAATAATTTTGAGGTGACTCTATAATATGGAACTGGATAAATTCAGATCTGACCGAAAAACCAGAAACCATCAGCAACCATTAAAAACAGGAAACTGAACCCCAAAGAAAAGAGAAAACCCAATCACAAGAGGAAAAAAAAGCAGTTTGAACATGTATGGTATGGATCACCTACCATAACATCCCCACTGACTCCATCAATTCCCGGTTATGGGTGCAGGTTAATGTCAAACATCAACTGAGGTACTGAGTTTCTGTCACAACGGTAAGTAACAGGAAAACTCAGCCATGATGCTGGCTAGCTCAAGAAAATGAATAACAAAGGACCTGACAAAAAGAGATGGAGAAAGGGAGAAAGACCAGCAAAGGAAAAACCCTAACAAAAGCTGAGAAAAGGACAGAAACAAGAGAGAAGAAAGAAGGACATTGAGACAAACTAAAGAGGAAAAAGTGGGCTTGAAAGATCCCCACTTAGGAATGAGAACCTTTGAAACATTGATCTCTGAGTATAAAGCATACATATGGACTGAACACATCAGTGTACAGAACAAGAGATCCAACAAGCACCTCATCAAAACCAGAGATTTCCCGAGAATTGAGTCAACCATGTTGCATAAAAAGAGAAGTTTCACCTTCTTCCCAGTCCTTGGCAGATGAAGGTCCAGGACATCAATGAGCAGAACTAATCCCTCCTTGGTATACCGTTCCAGCTTCTCTTTAACTCTTGATCTTTCCTTCTCCTGCTTACAACAGCAATACACAGGACAGAAGTCTTCAGCACACACAAAAGCCTAGTACTTACAAGAATGGTCAACATGACTAGGACAGAAGATAGGATGAACATGGTGGCAATGTCCACAAGCTCTGGATCAAAGGCAATACATCAGGTAGATTTCCAAATCAAAAAAGTAAAGATTTTTTTAGAACAGTTCCTTGCCTCCATTCTTCTTACCCTTGTAAAACCACCACACAGAATTTTAGACAAAGGTTAACACAACAAACCTGATTCTCAGTCCAAACATATCCCGAAAACTGCAATACATGTTGCTTCAAAACTGCAGCCTGCACTTAAGTGCACTATTAAATAATCAATCAGTTTGCAGGAAAAATAGCTGGCCATAATCTTCAACCACAAGATCTGCCCTGACAGAAATATTTTTCCCAAAAGCTAAACAAGTGAATTGCAGGTACACCTCAGGACATCACCACATTCACATATGATGAACCTGGTTTGAAAATTAAACTATTGCTTGACAACAAGAATGGTTTTCATAATTTTGTTGCAGGATCATCTCACTGACTATGCCCAGAAAGCATAGCAAAAGAGGGACAGAACTATACCCTCTTTAATAACAAGAAAAGTACATCAATACAACGAGCCTTGATCTTCAGAAGCCTGATCCAGCACCTCCATTCACACATGATGTGGAGCAGAATGTCCAAAGGACTTTTGTAAGGAAATATAACCAAGGCACAGAAAAAAGAGATTTATGTAAGGAATGAAGATGCAAAAACCTTGGCACGTTTGTGGAAGAGAAGTGAATGAAGCATGCTCAATATCTCATCATTCTTGCTTATCTTGCTCAGCTTGTATGCAACTGCAAAAGAGAGCACAGCCTTATCAGCCAACCCAAACCCAAAAGGACCACCATCACACTCATGCAGTTTGCATTCAATTGTTGACATCCACCTTTCAATAAAAGTAGCAGCAAAAGGACCCCAAAGCACAAGCACTGGTCACAGGTCAAAAAAAGAACGGCGTATGATGAGAACCCCATTTCATCATCCAGCAAAAAACATGCAGGACAAGCCAATTTTCTTAATGGAGAGGAAGGGTGGGGGGGGGAAAAAAAACCCCAAAAAGCTTTCTCTAATCTCTACTTTCCAAATATTAGAAAGAGCAACCAACTACCATCTCTACATATGAAGCAACCAAAGTCTTGAGAGTTGTAATCACAGCTCACAGTAAGGTAAGAGCTGAAGAAGATAGATGGACTGGTATTGAGAAAACCATCCCTATAGACCCCTGCCACTGATGATGGTCTTGCCATTACTGAATGTCAGCATTGGTGAGGAAATTTGGGCTTTGGACAGGAAACAAGGGATGTAGAGATGGGTCCAGGAAAGCAGTGCAAAAGCATTTATATGTGTGCTCACCATTCGGAATATCCTTGAAAGGAGTTCCTTCACCCTGTATACAACAAAACAAATCAAAACATTGGTTACTATACTCCATTTAGCCTGGCTGAAGGATCAGATGGTTGTACTATGCAAATAAGATACAAGCATGATGGCATGCCCAGGTTGCCCGGCATCACCAAGGTACTTGCTAATGAGAATTTCAGGTGGAGGAAATAAGATCGATTCCTTCCAGGAAAAAGGGAAAACGGCCATGTGTTTCAGAAACCCTTGCTCTTACAAAACCCTTACTGCATGCAAAAACAAGCTCTGCAACTTAGGTTATAGAATCTGCAGATTCGGAAAACCTCCTCTGATTGTCTTTGCTAAACCTGGAGAAATGCTGTAACCAAAGAAGAAGAGTGAAAGAAATGGTGCTTGCGATACCTGCTTAATCTGGAAATCCTTGCTGCTTTCCTTCTCCACCGACAAGGCAATGAACCGCTCAATGGACTTGCGCTCGCGCGTGGGCCTATCTATGTAAGACGGGAATATCTCTTTCTTCCGTCTCTTCCGTTTCACGCTGCTCTCACATGGCGTGCTTCCTTCTTCCTCCGATTTCACTCCCTCTTTCTTTGGTCTCCCGGGTCGCTTCTTTGTCGGTTTCAGCGTTCGATTCTTCTCCTCCTCGTCCCCTTCCACGTCTTTTTCCACCTCATCATCCTTTGACTTCTCATTCTCCTCTGTTTTTTTTCCGGCCTCCAATTGTTTTGCCTTTTGGTCAATATCCATTGAATCTCCTTTCACGTCCTCGCTAGCATTCATGTTCTTGTGCTTGTCGTTGTCGTTCTCCTCCTTCTCCGCTTGATGATGATGATGATTCTCCAAAGCAGCAGCAGCAGCAGCCGTTGTTGTTGTCGCCTCTTTTACCGCTGCATTCTCCACCATTTCCACCGCCGTTTGTCGCTGGTTGTCGTTCATGACCTCCTGCTCCGTCTTGTTCTCCTCATCCTCCTCCTCCTCTGCAGCAGCCACAGCGGGCTCCATGGCCAAAGAGCGTCAGCAGCGCATCGTTGCGTCATGGGCTGTGTGCTTGCGACGAGGCTGGTGCGGGAGCGGGCCCAACAACGCTCCCAGTGCAAGCCGACGCGAAGCCAGCCATCGCCGCGCGGTAATACCGCGCGGTCTGTAACCCAGACATACAGCGCGGTACATACCAGTGTGGGGCGGGTATTTGATTTCAAAAGAACATCCGGTTCCCGGTATGTCAGGAAATCGCAGTCAAAGAACTGCCGGGTCCGGGCATTTCAAAGGCATCAAAGAGCCGCCATGTTTCACCGAAGAACCGGAAAACATACCCGGAATTATTCCGGGTGTTTAATTGCCCTTTTTCAAACAAAATTGAGAACCACGAGTCACAGCATAAAAATGGGGTATTTGATCTTTAGATAACCGCGGATATATATCAGAACCGGGTACTCGATCCTTTGGATAACCAGGGGTATCAAACATGAAAAACCCGGAATGATACCCGGAGGGACTGGGTCCAGTTTCTAATACCCATCCCACCACGGCACCGTGGCGGCAAAGTTCGGACCGGTACAAAGTTCAGCAGATGACATCCATCCAGAGTGATGTTTCTCATTCTTTCTTTCATTCAACATCGAATCCACAATCTCTTTTGTTTCCATGGTTGGTACTTTTTCATCCAAAAAGCGAATCCATCATTTCTTTTTGTTTCCATTGGTTGCTCCTTTTTTCATCCAAAAGGGAATCCACCATTTTTTAAATTTCCATTGGTCTTGCCCTTTTTTTTTCATCCAAAAAGCGAATCCACCATTTCTTTTGTTTTCCATATTCACCCATCAGGTTGCCAAAATATAATAGGATTCTTAAAATTTTCTATTTTCGTCTCTAAAACGTAGCCAAATTTGGGTAATTCCTCTTGTGAATAATGCTAGTGTGGCTAAATCACAATTAAAATAATAACAACAACAATAATAATAAATATTATAAAATAAAATAAAATATAAATAAATTAAAATTTTAAAAAAAAGGCCATGAAAAGCTACAAGAAACCATGTGTTTATGATATTTTATACGTGTTGGTATGCCCTTGGTATGCCTTTTCTTTGTTGATAAGACTATTTTTGAATAATTCCTCAAGCATTTTGGCTCGAATCACAACAATTTTGTTTTGAATATCCAAGGTATAGCCAAGGAAAGTAAAACCATTCTTAGGGATCTTTTTAATGCGTATCCTATATAATAAGAAATTAAAATAGTATTGCCAAATTTTGAGAAAAAAAATATTTCCATTTTCCAACAATACCAAGTTATATCTTGATTTTGAAATCATGCAAAATTTGTGGAATGAATTATAACATGGCGGGTGGGTGAGTGGGAAATTGTAATATTAATTAGTGACCGATATTAGTACACCAAATGCAAACCCTTCAAAATAATGGGAATAATTTTTCCCAAATCCACAAGCCACAAATAGATTCAACTCATTTGTTCAATATTTGATGGTTGATAAAAGAAATCCTAAAAACCCATAAAATAATACTATTTTGGAGAAGTTATCAATGAATGTTTAATCAAACCATTATGTTTGGATAAAAATTATTTTTAAAAATTTAGTTATTAAACACAATATCTCACAACTTTAATTCTTGCGGAGATACAAACTAGTGTAATGACACTAACATGGTTGCAACACTAACATTACATTCCTCTTTCATTTATTTTGAAACATCATTTTCATCCACATGGTACTTTTGGAAAAACATCCGATGGGCACCTAACATCATCCCCACTATCCAAATTTGGCTATGCACATTGTACATTGATAAATGTTGCACATTTTGCCCAAAATACGATTTCATACCAATTTCATGGGCAAATTCATACTTCTAGTTCAAATTGGATGAATTCATGGGCTTCCATTTGCAGCTCAAATAAACAACCTCGCATCAACAAATTGAAAAATCTCGAACTTCAATTCTTTGGCATATCACTTTTCTTTTGAAAGCCATGCTCACAAAAATTGTTTGGTTGGTGGAATGATCATTTAGGGTTTAGGGTTTAGGAATGACAACTATGAATGTAAACATGACAAGAACTAAATTTGTATAATTTGAAGTTCAAGTAAAATCGATTCAAAGATGAAGTGCAAATTGGCCACACCTTAAAACTCTAACCCAAGTGTATCATTCTTTTTAGTTTATGTTGTTGTTCGGCATAGGAACAACAAATA
>Ga0209611_10001890_pt1 | contig 36411 bp, 20 predicted proteins | sample S1TSphgellanicum_3_FD_187693 | JGI IMG/M metagenome (GOLD analysis project Ga0209611, IMG submission 187693) | Host-associated microbial communities from peat moss isolated from Minnesota, USA - S1T2_Fc - Sphagnum magellanicum MG (SPAdes) (version 2) | ecosystem: Host-associated > Plants > Peat...
CTTGAATTACCTACTTATATAGGTTTCGCAGAAAACCAGCTATCCTAGTCAGTGTTGTCTTTCACTAACTTACCACAGTTCTTCGGATATCTTTACAACGATAACCCGTTCGGGCTTTTATAACCCTGACTGTAGTAAGATCACCAGGCTTCGGGTCTAATTTTAGATACTAATTCATTATTTCATAATTGGTTTATCTAGGCATTGCTGCTCGCATCTAATATTAACTCGCTGACCCATTATGCAAAAGGTACGCTCTTACTTTTTATTTAAATTTTACTCGAGCTGCTTATAAAACTACTATTTCAAACCTTTCCTTCACAGTACTATACGCTGTCGCTTATATATTATATTTAGCCTTAGAGGAAGGTTCCCCTTATATTCAAACAGGTTTTGCCCGTTTTACTTTTTTAATTTATCAGTGGGTTATAATTAAATATTATTACCCTTGTAATGTTAATACATTAATTAGCTTATTCGCATATTACAATATATTTAATAATATATCCTGATATTTATATAGGCTGTTCTACTTTCATTCTCACTAATAATAGAATCTCGTTTGATTTCTTTTCCTGAAGTTACTAAGATATTTCAATTCACTTCGTTTATTATTGAATTTCTCTAAGAGTTCATGTGTCACCTTTAATCATCCAACACAAATTAAATTTATACTCTCTTTAATATATAGCCAGGCATCCATAATAGTCTCTTTATATACTTGCCTATACTTATATGTATAGAAATAAATTCTAGATATCACTGCACATTACTAATAATACCTTAGTAAATCAACTATAAATATATTTATCGGATTATTATGATTCGAACATAACAATTCCTCAACCCAAATGAGGCGCCTAACCAACCTGGCTCTAATCCGGTTTATAGTATAAGAATGTTACCTGCTTATATGCTTTTGACACAAAAGCAAATAAGAAAATAAACAAAGCCAAGATACAGAGAATATCCGATTCGAACGGATGCGATCTATTAAACCAAATAAGTTTCAAGCTTATCACCTTAAACCACTCGGTCAATTCTCTTTAGTTTTTAATAATTTATGTCCTGCTTTAGCTAATCCCAAATATTTTACTAAAGCTAAAGCAAGCGTTAATCCCCTTTAATATGATTGATTCCTCAGAGACTTGAACTCTAAACACATCCTTATCAAGAATACGCTTTACCAATTAAGCTAAGGAACCCTGAAAGATTACGCTTGGCACTCCATACTTCTCATACGAAGTATGGAGTGCTAAGCTATAAAAAGCCAAGCCAAAATAATATTGTATTTATTAACTTTCAAGAGCACTCAGATTTGAACTGAGAAAGTGAAGTTTGAAGCTTCAAATTTTACCTTTAAACTATGCTCTTTAAATAATAATTTATCTAACTATATATTTATTATCGGAAAAGAGATGATTCGAACATCCAGGTGCATAACACAATATTTAGCAAATATCTCGCTTTACCTATAGCAACTTTTCCTTTATTACCTACAGGATAATTAATAACAGTATACGGGTCAGGCCGGCCTCGATCCGACATAATCTTTTATGACAAAAAAGCTTCTTACCAATTAGAATACTGACCCTTTATTTATTGTTTACGGCCAGCCGAATTCGAATCGACACAAATCGTTTGGAAGACGAAAGGTCTACCATTAACCTATGGCCGTATTATCATATACCAATTATACACTTTATATTACAATAATAAGGATTATTTAATAAAAATAATTTAAGACCTATGGGATTCGAACCCATACAACAAAGATTAAAAGTCTCGTATTCTACCATTAAACTAAAGTCTCTTTTTATATTTGTTATAAAAAGGTATCCAATTACATTACACTTAAAAAATTAATGTCGCACTTTTAAACTTTCAGAGCTTTGAAATGCATTAAATTTAAGATCCTCAGTAGTAAATAGAAATGAATAAAAATAACCATACCACATCAACAAAATGTCAGTAAAGTATACTTGATTCCAAACCTAAATGATGATTTTCTGTTGAATGGTAAGCCATAACACGTCATAAACCTACTATGATAAAAGCTGTACCTATCATTACATGAATTCCATGAAACCCAGTTCCAAGATAGAAACATGATCCAAAGGCACCATCACTTATAGTAAATGATGACACAGTATATTCTATACCCTGGAAACCTGTAAATATAAGGGCTAGTATAACTGTTGCTAGTAAACCGTAAAGAGCTCCTGCTCTATTACCTTGAATTAAAGAATGATGAGCATAAGTAACTGTAACACCGGATGATAATAATATAACGGTATTTAATAAAGGTAACTCAAAAGGGTTAATAGCTTCTATTCCCATAGGTGGTCATTGAGCTCCTAACTCTACTGTAGGTGATAATGCACTATGAAAGAAAGCTCAAAATATACTTAAGAAGAATAATGCTTCAGATACTATAAATAAAGCTACACCCATATTTAATCCTCTTTGTACAGCTAATGTATGGTTTCCTAAATAAGTACCTTCACTTATAACATCTCGTCATCATAATGCCATAGATAAAATAAGAGTAAAAATAGCTAAATATAAAAATGGACTGAAATTACTAAAACCATGCATAGTTAATACTGTACTTGTTGTTAAAGTTAATAGAGTAATAGCTGTATAAATAGGTCAAGGTGAAGGTGACACTAAATGAAAAGGATGAGCCTGAAAGTGACTTCTAATCAAATTGGTCATATTTGTAACTATCAACTTTAAAATAAATCTATAAGGCAATTAAAAAGACTATATTTGGTATATTTACTGTAACGATATGCATAATTTTTTTATATATTTTTTGCCTTTAGTATGTTTGGCTAATGTAAAAACATATTTTACTTCTAATTAAATAAAAAGTAATAATTGTGTAAGAAAGGTTTGTTAGAACACCTTTATAAATATTTAATAAACCAGAAAGACTATAAGGCAATAGAAAATAATTAAAAACTTTAATTACATATATTTTTACGGTAAAATAATAAAGTCTTTTTACCTTTTACCATAAAAGGATTTTTAGATTGTAAAAATCCTTTTATATACAATTAATAGCCAAAACCTACGGCAATTCTAATACCGGTTATAAATTTATAGTTAAGCGATTTAAGGCGGGTAACTACAAATTTATTTTTTTATCTATTAATTTTATATAAAAGAACTATCGTTAAGGGATAGGTGATTTGAACACCTAACCTACCGTGTGTAAAACGGTTGCTCTACCGTTGAGCTAATCCCTTAATTAAAAATAGTAAATTAGGAATACAACTTTTATTTATAAGTGAAAATATCTGATTATATTATACAATATAAATAGTGATGTGATGTAATAATAAAATTAACTAAGTTTAATTTTTGGGTTTTATTGTAATAACTATTGCACCAACCATGGCTAATAATAATATAATTGACGTTAATATTAGTCATATACTGTAACTAGTATACATTATATTACCTATACTAGTAATATGACTAGTTTCAGCTAAATTACCATCTCATATTTTACTAGTAACAAAAGAAATTTCACCATTATCCAAGCCAGTACTACTTAAATTGAAAAATTTATTTAAATAATCACTATAATTATTATATCAAATATCGTTTAAAGTATTATTTAAATCAACAGTATAACTATTGAAAGAAGCAATACTGTAGGGTAATATTTGATATACCGGGTAATTAAAGGAAATAGTAATAAATATAGCTAAAGGTATGCTATTGCTTGTATTACTTAATAATTCACTTATTCTTACGTTAATTAACATTAAAATAAAAAGGAATAAAATTGACACAGCACCTACGTATACTAATAAATAAGAAAGACCAATAAAATTTAAACCCAGTATCATAAGATAACTAGCTATACTTAAAAATAAACCAATTAAAAATAATACAGAAACAATAGGGTTTTTACTAATAATAACAAGTATACCACATAATATCGCAACGATGGATATTATATCCAAAATCTCGGCTCTATAACCATTAGTGTAAGTCTCATTTAAAAGAAATATACTGTACATAACAAAAAACAAACAAATAAACCTCGCTATCTATTTTATTCATACCTTGGTATTTTCTTATCATTAGAAGAAGGCCAAAAAACATTAAAAAGATAATAATAACTACTATTATTAAAACAAATCGAAAATCCATTAATAAAATAAACCTTTAATTTTAACAATATTGAGGGAAAGTAGTTGTAGTTAAATAAAAAGTTCAGACGTGTACAGGAATTGAACTTGTATGACTGTGGCCGTAACACAGTGCTTTACCATTAAGCCAACACGCCTTTAATGAACTTTTAAGATATAGCCCTCAAGATGAATTGAACACCTATCATAATATTAACAGTATTAAGCTCTACCATTGAGCTATAAGGGCTTATTGAATACTTTTATACATATAATTTGTTAGGAAGAAAAGGACTCGAACCTTCGACGGCGCATTGCCATTGAGTTTACAGCTCAACCCGCCATACCAACAAACGGAACCTTCCTTTATATTAGGGACGACCAACCACCATAATATATTATATTGTATTGTTAATATTAATAAATCCCGTGCAATTTCCACTACACGAACCGTATTTCGACTTAACACCAATCAAAGTCACGCATACGAAAATCTTTTATAAAAATAACTAGAACTAATTATCTAGAGTAAGAATCGATAAAAGACCAAACTTATTGCACACACTTCTTTCGGCGCCTGACGAGTAGTTAGTACCTATCTGAGATTAAATCCACCGTGACGTGGTGATTCACGATTACTAGTAATTCCTTATTCATGTAGTCGAATTTCAGACTACAATCCTTGTTATATCCTACTTTAATTAGATTAGCTCAAATTCACATTTTCGCATCATTTTGTATAGGAATATGTGGCACGTCTATCGCCCACAACATTTAGGCCATGATGACTTGTCTTGCTCCCTATTAACATATCCGTTGTAAAGGTGGACTGCTTTATAATATACACAAATAAAGCAAGGGTTTCCGTTAATTTAATGGAATTAACCAATATCTCACGACATTAACTGAGGACAGCCGTGCAACGCTTGTAATATCTTAAAAATATCTCTAAATATTAAAAATATCCCCTAAGATAATATTCAAGTTGTGGTAAGGTTTTTCGCGTGACTACGAATTAAATAACATACTTCACTACTGGTTTCAGAAACGGTCTAATGATTTCAGTTCCTGCGTTGCCGCATTACTCTTGAGGTGAAATGCTTACACTTTCATTTATAGACCAAATAAATATCTAATCTATGGCATTCATCATTTTCTGCTTGGACTACTAGGGTATCTAATCCTGTTCGCTACCCGAGCCTTCGTCCCTCAACGTCAGTTATTAGATAAAAGGTTGCTTTCGCCGTTACCAGTCCTCATGGTATCAACAAATTTCAACTCTACTCCACAAATACTCACCTCCTCATATATAACTCTAGTATAACCGTATCCTGTTTAAGACTAATTATACCGTCTAGGTACCCTTTAAACCTACTAAAGATGAATAACACTAGTCTTCTACGTATTACCGCGACTGCTGGCACGTAATTTGGTCAAGACATATAGATAGAAAATTGTCATAATCATTATTCTATCTAGAACTTTATTCGATAAAATCGATGTTATATTGTTCGCTGAACTATTTATTCCATTTAATATCTTTCGATAAGCGATAATTAATTGTATATTCCTTAAATCAGACTATTTTGATTAGAATAACCTGGCCGACAAAAACAATAATTTACGATAAATATTTCCCAGATAAGAAGAATTAGATACCCTAAATTATGAGCCCAATATAACTAGCCCTTGCGAGCTATTCATTCCCCCAAGTTGCTGGTTCAGCCGTTAGGCTATTGACCAATATTCCCCACTGCTGTACTATACGTATTGGGGTTTTTTCAGACCCAATGTGATCGATCGACCTCTCAGCCTCGACTACGGAATTTCAGGCTAGTTAAACCATTACTTTAACTACTACCTATCCGAAATATTTATTGTCCTCTTAAAGCGGAGATTTACTTCCTTTCAATTTATAAGGCATTTAACCTTACTTTAAGGCAGCCAAAATATTATATACTCACCTGTACACCACTTCTAATGAAATATGTGAAATAATTCATACATTATATTAGACGTTCGATTAGCATGTGTCAAGCACTTGGACAGCGTTCATTCAGAGCCATCATCAAACTCAAATTTAGTACGGATAAAGCCCAGGTTATGGGCTTTGGTATGTTTAGCGACGGACACACTTTTATCCGTACCATTACTAATAAACCCTTAGTTGTCAATAAAATGGAATTTATTGATTACATATTTTTTAATTATAAAATATTTCTTGTTATAATGGATACCTTTAAGCCGATTCCTGTTATAGTTATTAGTCTATAATAAAGCTTAACAACGAGCTTGCGCTTTAATTCTTTTTCTTTACTGTATACAGCTTTAAGCCTATTCTATACATTTAGTTATGTTTTTAACTTTAGAAAAAGGAATATTTTCTGTGTAATACTCAAGTTTTTACTTAACATACCTTCTTTATATGTTGATGCATAATAAGCGCCGGACTTTCCTGTACTACACTAAAGTATAGTACTTATGCTACTAGTATCACAAAATAACCCTTATTATAATAATTTTTTTATATAATTAGCCGAATATTATTTATTAATTATATTAAGTATACAAATTAATAAAAATTCTTATCCAAGACTCGAACTTGGGCTAAGATGTTAGGACCATCATGTTCTACCATTAAACTAATAAGAGGTTTTACTTAGTGTAAATCCAGCGCATCTTTAATATAACTACTTGTTAATACTACAAACACTTGGGCTTGTATAAATGCTATACCTAGCTCTAAACCACTAAAGGCTATTATAAAGGCTAAAGGTATTAAACCTAGGAAAAAGAATATAAATCCTGAAGTCATAATATTATAAGTAAATCCCGCTAAAATATTTAGTAACATGTGACCACTTAATATATTGGCACCTAATCTAAGACCCAAAGAAACATTTCTAGATAAATATGATATAAATTCTATTAATACTAGTAATGGTAATAAGGCTAAAGGACAACCTGCAGGTACTAATAAAGAAAAGAACTCTAAACCATGCTTTTGGAATCCTAATATTGTCGCACCTAATACTACAGTAAAACTTAAAGAAAATGTAAATATAAAGTGACTTGTTGACGCAAAACTGTATGGAACCATCCCAATTAAATTATTAACTAAAATGAATATAAATAAAGTATAAATAAATGGGAAATATATTTGTCCTTTGGTAGGATTTATTTGATTTGTTACAATACTATGTATTGTAGCATATATTGTTTCTTGGCTGATTGATCAGCTATTACTTACAACTTTATTATAGTTAGTTGCTAATACATTTAATGTTAATACAGAGAAAGCACCTATGGTTAAATATAAACCAATGTTAGTTAAAGATATATGTAAATTATTAATTATGGGCGCTTCTATACTTAACAAGTTTCTTATTTCAAACTGATCTAGAGGGCTTGTAATTGATGTATATAATAAACTATTCATATTTGGAGAACTTATAATTACCATTGATATATATAGGGGATCGAGCCTAATGATAGGGCATGATATTTGGATATATTAACCAAAACTTTGGCATTAAATTATAATTTACTTATAAATACACGAGATGTAAATAAACGAACAAATCTAGGTAATATGTATTTTGAAAATACGTATATCATTATTACAAGTAATATAAAAGCAAATGTTACTTGGTTTATAAAATAAAAGGGAACTAATTGTGGCATTTATTTTATTATATGATTAGTCAATGTTATAAACCTATGGTTTATATTTAACATAAAGTAATAAAATAAAGAGTAATAAATAAAAAATATAATATAAAGAATAAAAGATGAAGATAAGTATGATAAAGGTTTACCTATTAATAAGGCAGTATTATTTCAACCTAAAATATAGAATAGCTAGCATACCACTATGAAAAGAGTAGAACTATGATTTCTTTGAGCTTGAGTAAAGGTTGGCTTTGAAAAAAGCTAAAGGCATATCTAGTAACTCGTCATAGTCTATATTTAGTTTACTATAATATATATACCATGTAGTGCTTCGCCAAGGTATTTACTTTTGTTATAGTATCGGACGCTAATATACTTTGAACTATTTTGCTTTAATTAATATTCAATATTATAATAAACTTTAGTTAATTTATTATACATTATAATCTAATAGCAGATAAGAATTATAATGGCATGAATGAGCATTGCAATGATATAATTTAGCTTAAATGTATAAACGATGTTAATTATCTTTTTTCAATTTATGGTATATAATATAAAGTATGGCAGGTATTACAGATAATATAACTATTATAGCTAACACTTCGGTAAATTCCTCTGTGTCAGTATCAAAGTAATCTAGTAAAGATAGATAAGATAAGCTTCTATTCTCCGTGGTATCTACCACAGAATGAGCAACTGGCTTAAAAAAAGATGATCCTTAATTGCCTTTAGGTGCATTATCTCCATTAGATGATCCTTCACTGTCTTTAATTTCACTTTCAGTGGAATAAGATTTTTCACTAATTCTAGCCTTCTTATGAAGAGGTTCATTTGAAGTTTCCTCAGATGATTCCTTAGGTATTTAATTCAAAACTTCTTCTAACGCTTTTCTAAGGCCATCCATACTAGCTTTATTTAGAGATGTATTAAGCTCACCTTCAAGATAGTCCTTTATTTGTGTCAAAGATTCTTTATCCGTAATATTATTTATAGTTTCATTAGGGGTAACATCACCACCGCTAACTTTTTCATTAGTAGGTGTAGTATCACTATTACTATCTTCACTACCCACATCTTCATTATCAATAGATATATCATTATCAGTAGATATATCATTATCATTAGATATATCATTATGACTTCTTTTATTTCCTATAAAAACAATATGAAATAAAATATTTAATACCCTCAATAATATATTGAAATAAATAAGAATAATCCGACTATGAAATAAATTATTTAATACCCTAAATAGTATATTGGGATAAATAAAAATAATCCTACAAGATCAAGCCAAAGTTTCTTGGTTTATAATATAAAAAAGTATTTGGTTTATAAATTTAAAGGATACTAATTGTAGCATTTATTTATTATATATTTAATTAATTAATGTTATACATTATAATCTAGCAAATAAAAATTATAAAGGCTTGACGGAGCTAAATATTAATATGGTCCTTAATATTTATTATATGCTTTTTTATTACTGCACTATAAATAAGAGGGTGAAAAATTTACAATTTTTAATAGTGATTACCACCTTCTTAATTGAACATTAATGTTTATATAGTGGCTATAAAAAAGCTATTTTTATAATACTTAAATTTAATTCTAGTTATTATATATTAAAGAAGAAACAGAGTAATGTAAACCATCTAATATAGGAGCAGGGTATATACCTAATATAACCGTGAAAACAACTAATGTAAGTAAAATGAAAAATTCACGTTTATTTACATCACTTATGTTGGCTTCAAAAAATTTACTAAATGATCCCCCAAAAGCTATTCTATTAAACATATATATAGTATATGCCGCCGAAAAGACTATAGATGAACTAGCCAAAACACCTAATAAAGGTAATCTTTCAAATACACCATAAAGAGACATAAATTCTCCTACAAAATTTAAAGTCAGAGGAACCCCACAATTACCTAAAGATAAAATAAAGAATAAAATAGAAAATAAAGGCATTACCTGAGCAATACCTCTATAGAAACTAATTAATCTAGTACCAGATCTGTCGTATAATACACCTCCAGCACAAATAAATAGACCACTTGAAACAAACCCGTGAGCTAGTCCTAAAGCTATACCACCTTCTATTCCTTGAATTGTATTACTAAATACACCTATAAGGTAGACAGCCGCGTGTGATACTGAACTGTAAGCTATAAGTTCTTTAATATCTATAGTTCTTAAAGTACTAAAACTAGCGTATATTATAGTAATAACACCTATAAGATATATAATATAAGTATAATCTAGGGAAGCTTTAGGTAATAAAGGTAATATAAGTCTAAAAATACCGTATAAACTTAACTTTAAAACAATTGCAGCTAGTATTATACTACCACTTAAAGGAGATTCAACATGAGCTTTCAATAATCAGGTATTTAAGAATATAGTCGGTGTTTTAACCGCAAATGCTATAAATATCCCGTAAAACAAAAATAGTTGTGTAGAATAGTTAAAATTAGTTTTATATAATGCATCAAAATCTGTTGTTCCCATTATAGAAGACATAGCTAATATAGATAATAATAAAAATAGAGATCCAAATAATGTATATAAGAATAGATAAAAACTGGCTCTTACTTTATTACTCGATCCAAATAAACCTATCAATATAAACAATGGAGGCAATATACTTTCGAAAAAAATATAGAACAGCAGTATATCTAATACTAAGAAAACGGCTAATAACAAACTCTCTAGTAATAATATAATTATTACATATGATCTTACATTGTCATTAATCGAATTTCAATTACTTAATAATGCTATGGGAGTTATTATAGTTGTTAACATAACAAAATATATAGACAAACCGTCTAAACCTAAATAAAAATCAAATGAACTAACTTCATGATATTCTTGTACAAATTGAAATTGATTGCTACTAAAATCAAATAATATAAATACTATTATAGAAACCAATAGATTAAGAATAGATGTGCTTAATGCTATTGTCTTAATACGTCTAGTATTTAAAAAGTCCAAATTATAAGATATACCTGTGGATATAGCAAATACACCTAACATAGGTATTAATAATAAAAGTGTCAGTAACATAAACTTAATATAAATATAATACAACTAATTTCCCTCAGTCTCAAATTTTAGAGATTTACTAATACCATACACAACTGTATAGTAAAACATTACAACTTTTATACATATTGTAAAACTATGTAAACTATATTAAATTAAAAAAACATATGCATAAACCACTAATATGCTAGCTTCACACTAAAAAAAGGCTATTTATAATTATACTAGATAATGAAAATATTCCATTATTTATTATAAGAAAATATAATGTTAAATAGAACTTTATATAAAAGCCAACAAATTGTAACAATAGCCTCTACGAAGTAAGACCTATTGTAAAAGAAGTGATCTAATGAATAATTAAGTATTAATAAAAAAGTAAAGTATATAATGAAATATATACATATTTATAGTAAAGCTATATTACTAGGTATTATTTCAAAACTATATAATATACAAGGAACTAAAATAACAAAAGCAATTACTATAGGTAATAGTATAGTTCAACAGAAAGACATTAATTGATCAAAACGTATTCTTGGGAATGAAGCTCTAACTCATATGAAAACAAAAATCATTACACAAGATTTTATACCTAAAGTTAGACCATATAGTAATCCTTCTATTAAGGGGTCGGAAAAATAACTTTCACTATGTAAATTGTTTATGTAGTATTCAAAATCAAAGTACTGTATTAAAAAGAATAAAGAAGGCAGATAATCATATAAGTAACCACCTAAAAATAAAATACTAGTTAAAATACAAATTAAAACAATACTAGCATATTCAGCTAAAAAGAAAAAAACAAAAATTACTGCGGCATGCTCTGTCATAAAACCACTAACAAGTTCGGATTCAGCCTCGGCTAAATCAAAAGGAGCTCTATTAGTTTCCGCAACAGATCCTATAAAGAATATAATAAATACTGGGAACAAGGGTATTATGAACCATATAGCTCTTTGAGCTTCTATATTTACCGTAAGATTTAAACTACCCGTTAACATTACAACAAGTAATATTGCGGAACTTAATATTAATTCATAACTTATTAATTGTGCAGTACTTCTAAGTGAACCTAAAAAAGCATATTTACTATTTGCACTTCATCCTGCTAATAATATACCATAAGTAGATAAAGAAGATACGGCTAACATGTATAGAATACCTAGGTTAAAATCATTTAAAGATAAACCTGGACCATAAGGTATAACAAGATAACCTAGTAATGAAAAAATCAAAGTTATAACCGGACCTAAAAAGAATAAAGCTAAATTAGCTTGTGTGGGTGAAACATATTCTTTTAGAAGTAGTTTTAAGGCGTCCGCAAATGCTTGTAAAAGACCATAGTATCCAACTATATTTGGCCCTAATCTCCTTTGCATACTAGCCATGGTTTTCCTTTCGGCTACAGTTACATAAGCTACCGTTAATAATACTGGCACAGTTACTAATAAAACTTCTATTATAGAAATTAAGGTTGGAAAGTATAACATTTTTATATTTTTATCTATATATAATATAAAAATATAAGACGAATAGGTAATATATTTATTATATTAAAATATTAGGTTAAAAATAACTATATATTTATTTTATTGAAATTAGGAATAAAATAAATAAGTTATTTATTATTAAAATTAAGGATTTAATATTTATATTTATTAATAATTTAAAAAGGAAAATGAGAATTCTTATCCAAGACTTGAACTTGGACCCAGATATTAGAAGTATCCTGCTCTACCATTAAGCTAATAAGAGTATTATTTGTATAGATTTCATACAAATAATAGTAGTTTAATATAGTTATATAGGTAACAATATTAAGCAACATATAGAGGTTAACTTTGTAATGGTAAACTTACAAATGCATGAGGTTTTGGTGGGCTATTTAAGGCTCACTCTAAACTATTATAACTTCTATTTAGTAATACTTGTAATGTATCACTATAGAATTGTGGAGTTAATCAAGGATATCTTGTAGTAGCTTTACCTTCAACTAATTGTAAGTAAACTATTTGTAAGAATAACCCTGTAGCTACCACACTTATAATACTTCCAAAACTACTTATTAAATTTCAACCCGCAAAGGCGTCAGGGTAATCACTTATTCTTCTTGGCATTCCTTGTAGACCTAAGAAATGTTGTGGGAAGAATGTCACATTAACCCCTATAAATAATATTCAGAAATGTACTTTACCTAACATTCTATTATAATCTAATCCTAATATTTTAGGTATTCAGAAGTATCATGCACTATATAATGCAAATACTGCACCCATACTTAATACGTAGTGGAAATGAGCGACAACGTAGTAAGTATCGTGGAATGCAATATCAAGTGATGCATTAGCTAAAACAACACCTGATAATCCTCCTATTGTAAACATGAAAATGAAACCTAAAGCAAATAACATTGAAGGTGTTAAATGTATAGATCCACCATAACATGTAGCTAATCAACTGAATATTTTTATACCAGTTGGAACCGCAATAATTAAAGTAGCAGCGGTGAAATATGCTCTTGTATCCACGTCTAATCCTACAGTATACATATGATGACTTCAGACAACAAATCCTAATACACCGATAGACATCATGGCGTATACCATACCTAAATATCCAAACACACTCTTGTTAGAGCTTGCGGATACTACGGTACTTATTATACCAAAACCAGGTATAATTAGTATATAAACCTCTGGATGTCCGAAGAATCAGAAAAGATGTTGGTATAGTATAGGATCACCACCTCCGGCAGCTTCAAAGAATGATGTATTAAAATTTCTATCAGTTAAAACCATTGTAATTCCACCTGCTAGTACAGGTAATGATAATAATAATAATACGGCGGTAACTACTACAGCTCATCCAAATAAAGCTAATTTATGTAATCTGATACCAGGACTTCTCATATTTAGTATAGTTGTAATGAAGTTTATAGCTCCCAATAAACTACTTATACCAGCTAAGTGTAGTCCAAATATAGCTAAATCAACACTTGGTCCACTATGACTTTGTATTCCACTTAAAGGAGGATACAATGTTCAACCAGTACCTACTCCGTTTTCTATACCACTAGCAAATAAAAATAATAATAAGCTAGGTGGTAATAATCAGAAACTTATATTATTAAGTCTAGGGAATGCCATATCTGGACCCCCTATAATTAATGGTAATAAGAAATTCAATAAATTACAACCTTTCAACTGTAAATTGGACTATATCTTCTTCCAATCCTCCTAATAAGTAGGTAAATTGGAGGTATAACGTGTAGTCTCTGAGGATCCTAGTAGAATAATAAATAATATTCTTTAGTTTCCTGCGGATTGTCCATTTTTGCCAATCCTCTTTGGAGTAGATTAGCTCTATTCTTTTTGATATTTATGGCCTGTGTACACTCCTACAGTTGTGGAGTTTTCACAATGTCCTACAAAAAGACTTTAGGGGTTTCCCGCATATAGTTATATAATAAGAGCGGTATTACTATCGCTCACGGCAATTTCTTTTTAGTTTAAATTATAATGTTAAAGATTCAAGATGAGAAAAATTGTAGACTTTTCGTTTACTATTAAATTGAGATTTAATAAAAAGAACTTCTGCAATTTGTTCACTAGTCAAAGCACCACCCGAAATACGAAGATTTTGTACATAGGCTCAATCTTTATAAGCTAAATATTTAGAAGAGTATAAAGGAAAACGGTCAAAATAAGTTCTTACTTTTGTATGGCTTAGGGAACTATGGGCTATAACCATAAAAGCAAAAAATATTTTATCACCTTGATGTCTAGTTCTAGATAACAAATTTACACCTAAATATTCTGCTATTAGACTCAAAATATCAAAGTAGCTACTATTTTCACCTATATAATAATTTTGTCTTAACTCAATACGGAAAAAAGTTTGTACTCTTTTATTTGTAACTTTACCATCTTTTTTACGATCAGTTAAAGTTATAGAAAAATTTGCATCACCATCACTGAAACCAGCTAATCAACTATTGCTATCTATAGGTGAATTGTCTAATGGTAAACATTCTAGAGCAGAATTGTCAAATTTTTTAAATCAATTTATAGCTCTATGCAGTGCTTCTATTTTAGGAGTACGCATATAACCATTAATTAAATTAATTAGTATTAAAACATCTTTTTTTTTTTGAATTTGTCATAGAACGCAACCAGCATTCTCTTTAAGGTAGACTTTACCTGCTTGAGTTAGTTGTGCTAATTTATCAGCTAAAGGTTTGTCAGCTAAACTAAATACAATAATAAATTTAGTACGATAAAGTTGAGTTTTACTATTTGGATCATGAACCGCTATAGAACCATCTGCTTCGATTAATCCAGCTAAATAAGGAGCTAATGAAGAAGAGGATTTTTGTACAAAATCAAAGCCGCTAGGGGTGCTAGGGGCGTTAGGGGTGCTAGGGGCGCTTAAAGAAGAATATTTAAGATTATAATTTAAAACTTTAATTTTACCAAAACCTCCTATTAAAGCAGGCATAACCATAAAGAATATCATTAATATAGCATGAGCTGTAATAATACTATTATATAGTTGATTATCTGCAATATATTGAACACCAGGTCCACTTAATTCTAATCTTATTAAAACCGAAAAAGCTGTACCTAATAATCCAGAGAATAAAGCAAATATTAAATATAGTGTACCTATATCTTTAGCATTTGATGACAAGAATCATCGTTCAGTTCATAAAGAGATGTTAGCTTTTAAGACTGATATTTTAGATATATCAGTTTGCTCAGCAGGTTCTCTATCTGAAATATTTCCATTATATGAAATATTGTGGGATGGGATGCGGGAATAAGACAAGCATTAACCTACTGACACTTTGTTCATGTAGTAATTAACGGTATTACAAAAACAAAAGGCAGATTATTTATTTAAAATATAAACTTTTTATTAAAAAGTCCGAAAAATATAGGATAAAAAGTCTAAAAAGAGATTTTTTAGGTATTACTGCAAGGCACAATAAAACCTAATGTGTAATAATACCTCTATATACATAAGGAGTATTGTATTACTAAAACTATATTAGTTGCAATAATATTAATAATAAATTCTAAAATTACAATTCTTAACCAAGACTTGAACTTGGATCTGGATATTACTTGTATATTATTATACATTTAAGCTTTACTTTGTTCAATAATATCTAGAGCATCCTACTCTAGTATTAAGCTCTGCTTCGCTCAACATCACAAGTATTCTGTTGTGCCATTAAACTCTGTTTCACACAAGAGTCTTAGAGTATCCTGCTCTACCTTTAAGCTAATAAGAATATTATTTATAATACTTGTGCTTATAAATAATATAGATTTTTACATATATATTTATAATAAAAATAAAAGATAGCCATTTACATATTAAATTCCAATTAAGCAACGTATAATAATAAAAAAGCCATCATTAAAGCAAATAAACCTGTAGCTTCTGCAAATGCAAAACCTAGTATGGCGTATGAGAATAATTGACCTCTTAATGATGGGTTTCTAGCCACACCTAAGATTAATGCACCGAATACTACACCAATTCCAACTCCTGCTCCGATTAAACCTGTAGTTGCTAATCCTGTTCCAATAATTTTTGCTGCTTGTATCATTTTTTAAACTAAAAAAAATCTCTACTAAGGAAACCTTCGTAATTTCGTATTGCTTCTTTATAAATAATAAGGCATTTGTTTTATGGCTACCTTTTTGGCAAAGCCAGAGGGGGGGTTTACTTTTTATATAATTTTTGCTTATAATTGCAAAACATTTAAATATATTGAAGCCTTAAATATGATTTGCAATCATAAGCCATGGGACTATGGAGGAATCGAACCCCTTGAAATATATATAAAATATAAATGTAGAACCATCTACTACATAAGCCTAATGCATATATTTTCTTCGTATGATAAAGTTTTTATCATACTCCTTATAAAATATATACATTAAAAAATCCTTAAAGATCACGCTCTTACTTTGGGCTAGTAGTCTGATACGTTTAATTCAATTAAACTATTTTCGATTAAACTTACTAAAGGTACTATAATTAAAAAGTGAGCGAAATAAATTACGGTACTTATTTGTCCAAGCTCTATAAATGGTGATTCAACATGTTTAGCACCTAATTGCATTAATATTAAGAAATTACCTATAAATATATAGAATGCTATTTTACTTAAAGGTCTAAATTGTATACCTCTACTTCTACTTAAATCTGTATATGGCATAGCTAATAGTATTAATATAGCACTAAGCATAGCTATAACACCTAATAATTTATTAGGTATACTTCTTAATATAGCATAGAAAGGTAAAAGATATCACTCAGGTACTATAGCAGGAGGTGTTTGCATAGGGTTAGCCATAACATAGTTATCACTATCTCCTAAAACATTAGGCATGAAGAATACAAAAACACTCAATACAATTATAAAAAGAAATATAGTAACTAAATCTTTAAATAAGAAATATGGAGCGAAAGGCAATCTATCATAATTACCTGAAACACCTAAAGGATTACCTGACCCTGCACTATCATGAAGTGCAATTAAATGCATTAAAGCTAAAGCAGCTAATATGAAGGGTAATACAAAATGTAAGGCAAAAAATCTGTTTAAAGTAGCATTGTTAACTGAAAAACCACCTCATAAAAATTCAACTATATCTTGTCCTATTCATGGTATAGCACTCATAAGATTAGTAATAACTGTAGCACCTCACAAGCTCATTTGACCATAAGGTAATACATACATACTTACTTATTATAAACAAAAAAAAAGGTATTTATAAAAGCTGTAATAACTTTAATCTTCGTATATTACATTAGCGTAAGCTAAAAGTTTCGACTGTGCATTAAGCATCATTACAGACACCCATCAGTGACCCAGTCTGTCGCGATCATATAAATAACCGACGATCTCTAACTATAAATATTAATATTTTTATATAACCCTTTTTTTTTTATATATAATAATATTTGTGTTCTTTGATCGTTTTCACTAACATCGCCAAGGAAATAAATATTTCCTCAATATTCCTGTCGGATTATTCTACTTTAATGTTATATTTCTCTTTATAGATTACATATAAACTTATACTCATAGGACTATGGTTTTAATTCAATACCAAAAAATTAATAAATATTAACAACAACATCAATAAATATTAACAACATTAAACATTAACAACATATAAGAAACATAAAAAACATATTGCTTGACATAAACATAAAACATTAACAACACTAAAATAATTAATTAATATAATCGACGATTCAACGTTTTTTTAGTAATTTATTATCACTTTTTAAAGATCTATAAATCGTCTTAACAGAACAATTTAAATTTTTAGACGCATCAAGAATACTAGTATATTTACCATGTACTGTATGGTCTAAATTATATACTATTATAGGTTTGGATGCTTTTTTCATATTCTCTAAAGCTTGTTCTGAATAAATAGGTTTTATGCGATTTAAAGCTTTTTCTCTCATTAATGATATAGTTGTAGCTGAAAATTTTCTGTTTTTATTCAAATTACCTATTCTATCTCTACGTTCTTGACTATAATTAGTTATCATTTTTATTCTGGTTAATTCACTATGTTTATAACCAAAACTAGAACCAGCTTCAGTCAATATATTATAATTGGGTAATAAAGATTTTAAATAAAAATCTTCTAAGTCTAATAATTTTTTATTATTTTCTTGAGTAACTATTTCAGGAAATATTTCTAAAACTAAAAAAGCAAATTCGGATATTTTGTATTTTCTTACTGCATTTTTTAAAACTTTACTTCCTGTTAAATGAATTAAATGATTAGAAAATCTCTTATTTATTCTATTAGTAGAAGCTGATCCTATATAATAATCCATAGTAACTTTATTTAAAATTAAATAAATACCACTAAGACCTTTAGTGTCTTCTAATATATTTTTTTTAGTTGAATTATCACCTAAATTTTCATATATATATACAGGTTCAAGATTTTTTTCTAAAATAAAATCTTTTAATATTTTTGATGTATTAGAGCAGTCTCTATCAGTTGAATAATATCTTTTACCTGGTATATAAATAGTTGAATAATATCTTTTACCTCATGTAATAGTAGATTTACCTAATTTATTTTTATCATATGGTTTTTCTCCAAATAATTCCTCTAAATAGAAAGATTCTTGACTCTCTTCAGAAGGTTTATCATAGGTAATATTATTATCTTGTTGTTGTAGTTGTTTTTGTTGTAGTTGTTTTTGTTGTATTGAATTAATACCATTTTGGGCTATATTTAAAAAACCCAGGAAGGCTGTAATTATCATTAATAAAAATATAACAATACCTAATACTCATACTAATGTTCTAGGTGCTCTGTATGATCCGTAGTATAAACCTCTACCTATATGTAGATATACTAAAAAGAAAAATGCTGATGCTGTATTACTATGTAAATAACGTATTAATCATCCGTTATTTACATCACGCATAATATGTTCTACAGAATTAAACGCTTCTAATACACTAGGATTGTAATGCATAGCTAAAGTTACACCTGTAACTATTTGTATAATTAAACAGAAAGTTAATAAAGAACCAAAATTTCATAAATAACTTAAGTTACTTGGTTGTGGTGAATCGATTACATATGAATTAACCAATTTTAATAAAGGATGACTCTTAAAAATTCTCATTTTAAATTTTAAATATATATTTTTTTATTTTTTTTTCTAGATTTATGGGAATATTTAATCATCAAGTTGTTTAATTAAACTAATTTTAATTAATATAATTTTTAGATATTGACTAGGTTTTAAACCTAAATAAAAAGCATTATTTTAGGTTTTACTCTTAAACTAGCTATATTACCATAACAGATAGTTATGGTAGTCTAAAATTTCTTTATTTAATAAACGGGTAGTGCTTCGCCAAGGTACGCTCTTACTTGAGTTAAGTTTGAGCTGCTTATAAAACTTTATATTACACTTAAAGTTTATTTATATACTTTACTTATATGTATTTAAAGTAAGTACCAATTACTACGGAGATATCTCCTCCTTCAAAGAAAGGAATAAAGACCTGTGGGATACGAACCCACACTATAAAGCTTAAAAGCCTAGTATTATACCATTAAACTAAGGTCTTTTTATTGTTTATAAAAATAATAATGCCATTTGGTATATTGTAAAAATAAATAAGCAGGGCAAACTAAAGTACTAAATATTTACTGTATATAGACTATAAAAATTTAAGAGACGAGAATATATACTAACTTACATTTTAGGTTATATTTTATTATTTTTTAAATTTCATAAATAACTTAAGTTACTTGGTTATGGTGAATCGATTACATATAAATTAACCAATTTTTTTGATATAATAGGAGTGACTCTTAAAAATATCCATTTAAATAAAGATATTTTTTTCTAAAATTTAAATAGTAATATCTATATTTAATTATAGTAGTAAAACTTAACCCGTAAAATAAGAAGAGGACATGTGACTATACCACTACTAAATCTAGATTCGCTTATAAATCATAGCCTTTATTTTATTAAAAAAAAACACTAGATTGGCAATGTTTAGCAAAATAGAGCTGAAACTATTTTAATATCTCTAATTAGTGTTAATAATTATAGCAATTAATTCGGATAAAGCCTGTAACTATTCTAAAGTTATATTAGATATAAAAAGTAAAGTAGGCTATTATAAATTATAAGCATAAAATAATTTAACCATCTTACATGTTAATTAAAAGCAGAACTTAAAAGGCCAGATATTAACCCAATTATATTTGAAATAAAAGGTACTAATATAGGTATGAATAAAAATAAATTGTTTTGTATATAATAAGCCTTAGAATTGATAAACATACTTATATTTAAAGTATAGTGTAAAGGGTGGCCCAGCAATAACTTATTAACGGTAAAACCTTATCAGTATAAAAAGTATTTATAATAGGAAATACATAGTTAATATGACTAGAAAAATATGTATCTTTCACTAGTATACCCATAGCTATATTATTCATTTTATTTATATGACTAATATTTGTGGCATAGAATTTAAGCTTAACCATATCTAATTCACTAATAGATCCCTGAACATTTCATACGCTATCCGCACTAGGATTTGTGTTTAAAGGGAAAGAGGCTGCTAAGCTATTAAGGGTATTTTGTAGCTTAACTAAATCAATATTAGGTATGCTCTTTAAAACAAGAGGCAAAGACTCTGAAAAAGTATCCACTAGAGGTAATAAAGCTGAAAAATAAGCCTTAATTACAACTGTACCTTCTATATTATGAATTATTTATTCTATTCTATTTCCTAAACTAAACAAGGATAATAATACCAATAAAAGCAAGCTATTGTCAACTAAAGATAAATAAGGTATTAAAATATAAAAGATAAGCCCTATTAAGATATATAAAGCATAACTAGTTATAACTCCAGTATCTAAACTAGCTATATTTCTACTTAAATTTATTAAACCTTTTTCTAATCCAAAGGGACCTAATAATTCTACACTACCTTTATCTATAACTTTAGTAGTTTGACCTCCTAATTTCAATACTAAACCTGTTATATATTTATTGTAAAATAATTCAATCAAAAAACGTTGGTTGAAAAATCCAAATATATTATAACCTAATCTAGTAAATTTGAAAGTAATAAGTATTTTACCTAAGAATTCTGAAAGAATTATAGCTAAAACACTAAGAGATATAGTAAATACTAAAGGTAATAACTTAAATATAGTAGGTACCGCGAATTCAGTGTCCAACATTATTTCATGTGTAGGATGAATAAATAAACTATTGTCCGCAAAAAAACCTGAACCTAACCCTATAAAGATATCTTTAGTAATATAACCAAAAAATATCGAGAACACTGCTAATATGATTAGTGGTAAACTCATAAATATATCACCTTCGTGCGCATGTTTATAATTAACAACTGGCCCGTTAGGGTTCGTTAAAAAAGTTAAATATAATACTTTAACTGAGTATAAAGTAGTAAACATAGCACCAATAGTAGCTATAAAGTAAACAACTGTACCACTAAAGTAAAATTGTCCATAAGCAGATTCTAAAATAAAATCTTTACTATAGAACCCAGTCATAAAAGGGAAAGCTACTAAACTAAGACTTGCTATTAACATTACAGAATAAGTTAAAGGTAAAAATGGTCTTAATCCACCATATTTTCTAAAATCTTGATTATCAGCTACTGCATGAATTACTGCACCTGCACCTAAAAATAACAGTCCTTTATAAAAAGCATGATTAACTAAATGAAATAAAGCAACATTATATGATGATAAACCTACAGCTATAACCATCATACCTAATTGACTCATAGTAGAATAAGCTATAACTTTCTTAATATCCTGTTGGAATAAACCAATAAGAGAACTGAAAACAGTCGTTATAGCACCTAATCATAAACATAAAATTAAGACAGTTGAACTATATTCAATTAAAGGACTTGTACGCATTAATAAATACACACCCGCAGTTACCATAGTAGCCGCGTGGATTAAAGCACTAACAGGTGTTGGACCTTCCATAGCCATAGGCAATCAAACGTGTAATCCAACTTGAGAGCTTTTAGCCATAGCTCCAATTAATAAACATATACCAATAATTGTAACAATATTTTCATTAACAAAAGGTGCTAATGAAAAGACTGTACTATAATCAATGTTACCAAATGATCATAGTATAGCAAACATACCTATAGTTAAGAAGCAATCACCCACTCTATTAGTTAAAAAAGCAGACATAGAACTTTGATTAGCGGCTATTCTAGTAAACCAGAAACTTACTAGAAGATATGAACAAATCCCTACACCCTCTCATCCTACAAACATTAACAAGAAATTGTTAGCTGTAACAAGTATAATCATCATAAATGTGAATAAACTTAAATAGCTAAAAAATCTTTGATTGTGAGGATCATGGCTCATATAACCTATAGAGTATATATGTACTAAAGAACTAACTACTAATACGGGTATTAACATGGAAACGGTTAAACTATCAAAATGGAAACCCCATAAGACGTTTAGTGATTCACTGTCTATTCATCTAAAAAGATTTATAGAAACAGGTATGTTATTTAAACCCACTTCAAAAAAGGCAATGATGGCTAAGAAAGTTGTTACTATTACACTTGTACATGTAATTAATTGGGCTCCGCTAACACCGACTTTTCTACCAAAAAAACCGGAAACTATTGATCCTAATAAAGGTAAAGTAATTATAGCTAAATACATTATTTATATTCTATTGCAATGCTCCCTCTTAATCTATAAAATGCCACTAGAATACCTAAACCAATCGCTGACTCTGCACCAGCTATCGCTATTATATATATAGCATATGTTTGGCCTAATATATCATCAAAGCTAAGTGAACTTATCAATATTAAGAATGTAATAGCTAATAGCATTATTTCAATTGAAATAAGCATTAATATTATATTTTTTCTATTTAATACGAAACCTAAAATTCCGATTAAAAAAAGTATTAAGGATAAATTCATTGTATTTTTTGTTTTTTTTTATTATATTAAAAAGCTTTATCAAATGTTATCAGGCATCCTTAATAGTCTATTTATATATTTTCCTATACTTATAAATATATAAATATAGACTAGATATGACACACAGATTGCTAATAGTACCTAAGTAAATCTTGTATATATATATTTAGGGATATGAAGGAATCGAACCCTTTATTTAATATTTATAATATAAATGTAGAACCGTCTACTGCATATACCTAATGCATACATAAGGATATAAAATACTTATCTTATTCTATATGTTATATATACATTAACAAACCTAAACTTTAGCATGTTTTTTACTTCCTTACTTCGTAGGAGAAGTAAGGAAGGAGAAGCAGCGTATTAACTTTTTTTAAGAGATAGATATAAGTGATACAAGTTTTTTAGGCTAATTTTGATTGTTATTATTATATTTAATTTCTATAAACTGTATTCTAGAGTTAAGAATAGTAGCCCTTGCTTCTGACCGTATTTTATCTTTACTCAGCATTTCTAAATCATATAATATCTGTCTTCTTAAATTAAATTCATGCTCAGTACTAGGATTTGTAGGAACCTTCTTCAAGGCTTCTTGAGCATAAGTAAGTTTAGTATCTATTACATGTACTTTAAGTAAATAATTGTTTCTTTGTTCTATTGCTGTTTCTAAGTCCATTTTTTTGAATTGGTTTAATATATGCGCATTATAATCAATATGTTGACATATATCATCTTGTATAGGTATTTCTCCGTTGACTACATTAAACCCTGGCCCAGGGTTAATTTTTTTAGGAAAGAATACAGATGCTGGGTCTAAGCCAGGGAAAAGTTTTCTCCATGTAGTAAAAGGTGGCTCCGTAGATGGTGCTACTTCTTTACCTTTACCTTTATCTAATTCTTTAGTTTCATTTTCAAAAAACCCTCTTTCTGGAGCTGGACGTTGACCTTTACCTTCATTATAAAGGGGATATTCTCCGCGATCTATACCTTTTCCCTTGTCTAACGGCTTATCTTCTGTACTTGATTCATCATCTATATCCATAGCGTTATATATTTTATATTTAGGCTTTTCATTAGAAAAGTCTTCACCAATTTTAAGTGTTTCAAAACCAAATAGTAATTCTTTCAAATTAAAATTAATACCTTTTATCTCTAAATATTCGGTCAGTATATTTATAAACCCAGTATTAAGAGTTCAACCTAAAATACCTATTGCTATATTGTTTCAAAACTCACCATATTCTATATGAAAATTTCCCGAAATAGAATATTTAACTAAAGCTAATATTGTAATAGTTACCACTGCACTAAAGAACTTCGCTAACGTAAAACCGGCCAGGTTTTTATTTAATATATTGTCTATTTTATTCTTCATGGTTTTGTGTTTTAATTTGATTTTCCCTCTTAACCTTGTTCACTATCGTAGTAACACACGAAAGGAGCTAGTACGCAACGAAATAAACAAGTACATAACGATAATTTTAATCTTCATTATGCACTACTAATAGTGTCTTAGTTAAATTAAAAAGTACTTAATATTAATTATGGTGAGATTCCTCCTTCGGTGGAAAACCCTGCCACCTCTTAAGCTAAATGTTTTAATTTAATAACCATATATACCCTTTTGCTAACACAATAGCTTCTGTTATAGCACAATCTAATATATTTTAAGCTTTAAGATAAACATAATTATATAAACGACAATAGAGGGCTATGGAGGAATCGAACCTCATATTTAAGATCTGCAATCAAAACGTAAAACCATCTACTACACAACCCTAATGCATATATCTTACTTAATATAAGATATATACATTAATAATTTAAACCTAATTAAAATACTTTAGCGGTTGAATTATTATAATAATGATTTTTATTATGAGAATTATTTATACTATTGCTCTTCTAATCAAGATAAAAACTTTTCTATGCTTACTGATTCTATAACTATTGGCATAGAACTATGTAAAATACCACATATTTCTGAACATTGACCATAAAATGTTCCTTCTCTATTTATAAGAACAGAAACTTGATTTAATCTACCTGGATATGCATCACATTTAATCCCTAAAGCAGGACAAGCAAAAGAATGAATAACATCTGCCGCAGTTATAATAAATCTTACGTGTGTTAATTCTGGAAGAATAACCCTGTTATCTACTTCTAACATTCTTAAAGCTCCATCTTCTAAATCGGATTCTGGCACTAAATATGAGTCAAATTCTATGAATTCTTCATCTGCATTTAAAAAGTCTGGATATTGGTAACTTCAATATCATTGGTGACCTTCTGCTAATACAGACATGGCTGGATCACTAACTTCATCCATTAAATATAATAACTTAAATGAAGGGAAAGCTATTAATATTAATATTAAAGCTGGAGTAATTGTTCATATCAATTCTATTAATGTACCATGGTTTAAATATTTATGAGATATAGGTGATTTAATGCTAGTATAGTTTCTAACTATAGATATCATTATTCAACCTACACCAAATAATATTATAACTAAATAGAACATAATATTATCGTGTAATTCAACTAGTCCTTCCATTTGAGGAGTAGCACTATCCTGAAAATAAAGACCTCAAGGCTTAGGTGTGTCACAATTATTAAAAAGACTTAAAGATAATAAATTAAGCATTTTTTTAGTAAGGGGGTTTTCTATTATAAATTTTAAGGATGAATATATTATTAAATATCTATAGAAACTATAATAGAAACTATTAAACAGCTTATACTATAGTTTAATACTATAATATATTTTTACACTACTTTAGCTATTGTAAACCTGGACTAACATAAGAATGGGGTTTAGATTGGCTATTTAAAGTAACCGTTTGTCTACTGTCTATCTTTAAAGCATTTTTACCTAGTTCAAAAGCAAAACCTAATGTTAAGGCTAAAAAGAATATTAACATAACGACTAAACCATATATACCATTCGCATACGCACTAACTACATAAGGATATACTAATAGAATTTCTAAATCAAATAATAAAAATAGTAGAGCAAATATAAAGAAAGAAATGCTAAATTGTGTTCTATTTTGACCTAAGAAAGAATGGAATCCACATTCAAATGCACTATCCTTTTCCTGATAAGGATTATGTGGCGCAAATATTAAGTTAACCGCTAATAATATAATAGCTAATAAAGGTATAAAAACAAAAAAGAAAGTAGTACTTGTCATTTAAGAATTAAATAATATCATTGCTAATATATTAGCCATACTTAATCATTCTTGAGGTATAAATATAAATAATAGTATTATTAATGTTAATACTGATATAGTGATAGTTAAAGAACTAGATAAAATAATGTTATTTATTTTAAACTCTACTTTTTCGATTAAAACGTTGTTTTTCTGTGAAAGCGAGATATTTCCGTGTAGGTTAGCCTTAATAAGTTCTGGATTAATCTCATAATCAGGCTTATCAAAGAAAACTTGTTTTATTATATTTAAGTAATAAACTGCACCAATAACACTAGTTAAAATTGCAATTAATGCCAGGAAAACGTAACCACTATCTATGGCTGCACTTAGTACCATCTGTTTGGCAAAAAATCCTATAAGAGGTGGTATACCCGCAAAAGAAAAAATTGTAATAGCTAAACTTAAGGCTAAGACAGGGTTTATATAGAAATAACCTTTCATTTGACTAGTTAACTGTATAGGTGAATTGTTTTTATCGGCTAATTCTTTAAACTCATCGTTATCGTTTACGTAATAATAAAGAGAAAACCCTATACTAATCAGTATAATGAAGGCATTTAAGTTACTAATAGAATATTGCATTAAGTAAAATATAAAGGCTTGTATTGATTCTATACTATTAATACTTAAAGCTAATAATATGAAACCAACATGGCTAATAGTACTATAAGCAAACAATCTTTTGATTCTTTTTTGTGTTAAACCTACAACTGTCCCTATTATTAATGAAAATAAAGAGCTAACCAATAAACTACTTGTTCAAGTAAATTCAAAGTTAAATAAAGAATTACTTGTATAATGAACTAATTCTAAGAAAAAAATAAAGATAGAAATTTTGGCTACTATAGCTACAAAAGTTGTAACTATAGTTGGTATAGCATCATAAACACCCGGGCTTCAAAAATGGAATGGTGCAGCACTTACCTTAAATAAAAACCCCACGCTTAGTATAAGCAATGAAAAGTGTATATAATAAGATTTATATCAATATAAAACATTATTACTTTCATTAGCCAAATCACTTAAACTCGTAATAACATATATTCCATCCAGGTTAGTTGTACCTGAGTTTGCATATAATAAACTAGTACCTAATAAAATAAAACCTGAGCTTAGCCCTCCCAATAAAAAGTATGTTAGACCCCCACTAGTGGCCAGCTCGGAATTTCGATATAATGTACTAAGTAAATATAATCCATAACTTTGTAATTCAATACTCAAAAATATTGAAACTAAGTCACTTGTGGATACTAAAAAGGTAGCTCCAGTTACAATAAATAATAAAATTAAAGGGTATTCAATTATTTTAAATTGTTCTCCCATTTTATTTACAATTTTTGTTCTGTAATATAAAAATTTATAGAACATTATTTTTTTTAAACTTGAATATTCCGGAATTCAAACTCTTCTAGGATAAAAAGCCGTTAATTGTAATATAACTGCACTGATTAAAAATATAAATATATGAAAAATTTGTGTAGTGCTAGTAGCATGAAATAAACCACCGTATAAACCAATACCTGTATTTAAAGAAGTAATAAACAAACTATTAAAAGCAGGCAGAGAACAGTAAAGTAAAACTATTATAGATACTCTGCTGTAAAGTATAGACTTATCCCGTCTTAATGTAACAGCGTTAGATAATAATAAAAATAATATTGATGTTATTAACATAAAAGAAGTAAAAGAATCGAACTTTTATCACTTTTATTTATCTCTTTAATTATATTAGAAGGATAAAAAAAGTTACTATACCAATTTAGTAAACTTCTTTAAAATAATATTATATATTTATTAGTTTTAATTATAGCTAAGGCCTATTTAATTTTATACGTCCTTTAGAATTTTACTTACTTACTAAATTTAGGTTAGTTAGAAATTATACCGTTAAATCATTCCTATTTCGGAAGCCATTATAATTCGAAAAGGTAAGTATAAACCAAAAGATATACATAAGTTGCTCCTATTTAAATAGTATTAAGGATAATTATAAAATAAAAACAAAAATGAAGTATAGAAAAGATACACAATGTATTCCTTACGGTGCAAAATAAATTAGCACGAAAACTCACATTAAGTTTGACAAAAAGAAAAATATAAATAAGTTAATAGTATTATCCTTTAGCATCATAAAGGATACAAGTTATTCAGATTTTGTAACTAAACTTATAAGTTCTATTAAACCAGATACTTCTTATAAGGTTTATGTTAGGATTACATTTTATGTTAACGAGTATAAATCGGCTGGTAATAAATTTGGATTTAAGTATGATTTAAATGATTATACTAATATAAAATTATTATATAATAGAGCTAAGCTTTTAATACAAGCTATTATGGCTGAATATGGTTATAAAGATATGCCTACTGATATTGCATTTTATTTTAGCTTCTCCTTCCTATAAAGGAAGGAGAAGTAGAGCGAAGCTAAGTAAATACTAAAAATAATAACCATATAATAATACATATTATGTGTTTATTTTGTAATGACTTACGTTCAATAGTTTATAGTTAAATTACAGCTAGTAGATAAGGTAAAAGCTTATATATCAGCTTTGCGGATTTTAATAAAAATAAAAATAAAAAAAAAGCTAATATTAAATTATAAAGCTAGATTTTGCATTAATACAACTTTAATATTTTTATTTTTATATTGAAAAATTACCAAGAGAGAAAGTTGAATTCTCATTCTTAATGCATGAAATTAATGTTCTGACCAATTGAACTATCTTGGCTTTTAAGTAATAATATGGTGAATACCCTGATTTGAACAGGGAACATACTGTGCCACATACAGTCGCTCTACCATTGAACTATATCCACGCAAAAATATAATTATAATATAAAGAATACCTATTTTAAACTTATACAATACTATGTTATTATGTTGAAGTGATTCGAACACTTAATGTTAAATACCAAAAATTTATGACTTACCGATTAGTCTACAACATATTTATTTTTATATTAGTATAAAATAGCTATTGATAGCAAAGCTGCACAATAAAATATAAGGTAAATCCGACTTGAACGGATAAAATTAAAAAATTAAATAGGCCTAAGCTATTCATGTCTACCAATTCCATCACTACCTTTTTTAGTTATATTATTGATAATGTTATAAAAAATATAAATAAGTCATTGAGCACTTGTAACACCATAGTAAACCAAAATAAACTTAATGCTATATTGTATATTCTATCACTAATAGTGCCAGCTATTAAACTAACCGGTATACCAATAAGGGTATCTAGCTCTATATATTAAACGTAGGTAGGTGCCGTTTATGTATATATTACCTTAAGCGAAAACCCAAGATATATTTAAATATAGTTAACCTAATTAAGTTTTAATAATCTCGGTATGCTTCTCCTTCCTTACTTCGTAAAAGAAGTAAGGAAGGAGAAGTAAGGAAGCATTGAATTTAACACCTTCTATATTAAATGATTAACCGTGTTAAGATAAAATAAACCAACATTTTTATATTATATATATAATAACTCTAGATGCTCGAGATAAGATTTGAACTTACAGCCTAGGTCGCTTCAAGACCCCGCTCAACCAATTGAGCTTCTCGAGCTTAATTTTTTCTTTATTATTTCCTTGCTAAGCCATACTTAGTCTGAGCACTCCTTACTTAGTAGGTGAGCTATGACTTATATTAGCAAATACAGTCACGATTGCGTCAGCATTATCTTGATAAATATAATAGATTAATTATTTTATAATAAATATGGAGACATCAGGACTCGATCCTGAAATAACGATATGCAAAATCGTAGTTTTACCAGTTAAACTATGTCCCCTTGTGTCCTTTAGATATTAAGTCGATTTAACATACTTCTAGCATTTACCTGATAAAACCACCTATAATTTAATTACCTAATAAAGACTATTTATGTAACCTAACTTATCTATATATCACTTCAATAAAAATATTATATATATATGGTTAATATATTTTCTTATCGGAATAAGAAAAAGAGGCTATACACTTTTCTAAGCAACCAAAATAATCGTGATTAATCCATTAATATATATTAGACTACATAATACGAAAAAAAAAGGACACCGATGTATTAACTTTACATTAAGCCTTTTTTCTTAAAAAAAAACCTCTTTAACTTATATTTTTTTAATTATAAGCCATGTATTCCATCTAGATTAAATAAAAGCTAAAACGTTCCAATATAAAAAACACTAAGTCCAATTAAACTTACATTTATAATTAATTTATAAATGTTAGTTTAAATTTAATAGCTTTTAGGTTTAGCTTATCCGAAAGAGGACTTGAACCTCTACGATATTATATCAACGAAGCTTAAGTTCGTCCTGTCTACCAATTCCAGCACTCGGATATGTAAACTCACTTAAATTTTTAGCTAAGGCCAGAGTGATTTGAACACTCATTTCAGCTGTCATGAGCAGCTTGCTTTACCAATTAAGCTATAGCCTTTATCGAAAAGTGCGGACAAAGGATTTGCACCTATATATACTGGACATGAGCCAATTATGTTACTATTACATCAATCCGCAATTTGTAAATATATTTAAAATTTAACTTTTTAGCCTCAAAGGGGTTCGAACCCTTGATGTAATGACGAAAACATTATGTCTTACCACTTGACGATAAGGCCTATTATATTTTTGTTATACAAGTCCAGTGCAAGTATTGCACTTGCTTCAGCTGGTTACAAAACAGCTACATTACTTTTATGCTAACCGGACTAAAAGTATATAGCTATTTTATAAAAAAGTTTAGTGAGATATCTATTAAATTTAGTTTAATATGAAATTAGTACTTTATACCTAAAAACATTTAAATTATTTCAGCTAAAGCCTATTAATTATAATCACAATTAATTAAAAAGTTATTTTTAATTCTTAATGCCTCGATTAAAAAAAAATTTAACCGAGGATTTATCATTATCAGGTCTGTAAAATCCTAGGGTGGATAAGTCCAATTATGATTAAAAAATCGTAATGTTCAATTACGTATATTTAAGAATATCTTAAAGTAAGTTTCGTGCCTAGATGCATTCAGCACTTATCTTTAACTAACTTAGCGTTCCTGCCGTGCCTATGTTATAAATTTACTTAAGTGAAAGTAACACCCCTGTATAATACTTACTGTTAAATATTGTAAATGTATTATACTTAAATTAATATTGGGAACATAAACAACAGGTAAACCAGAGGTTAATATACCCAGCTCCTTTCGTACGAGGGGAATATCCTTATTTTATTCTAATTTCCTCTAGAAGATAGAAACCATACTGTCTCACGACGTATTTAACCCAGCTCGTGTAACTTATTAATCGACGAACAGTCGAACCCTTCATAATTCCTGCGTTCATGTGGATAAGTTAAGCCGACATCGAGGTGCCAAACTGCGCACTCAATTTGTACTCTCTGGCGCAATTAGCCTGTTCAAATTTGTTTTTGGATAAGATTAATTTCTTATCACCATTTTTCACAAAATGGTTCAGACTATTTCTTCATTTTTCTTTTATTTCATATAATATTTATGCAACGCGAAATTTGAAAATATAAATAATATAATATCTTAAATTGCTTTTCCTACGAAGTAAGGAAGGAGAAAAAGGCTAAACCTTAATATTAATAATATAAATACTTGGTTTTTATATAATATTATTTATTACTTATTCAACCCTTAACACCAAAAGCACCTTTACGGTTTTTGGTATTTACAAGTGAGTATTGTACATTTGATTTTACATGACCTCTTAACATTACAGTAGATAATCCTCTAAATGAAGAATCTACGTTTTTAAGCCCACCTTTTCATTTCATTTTAAAAACTGATCTAGAAGCTCTAGCCCGTCTAGTTAATCTTCCTTTAGCTTCAACTCTTATTCCTCTTAATTTCAAATGTTTTAAGGTTTTAAGTACATAACCTCTTAATGAGACATAAGCTATTCTCATATACGATCTTTTAATTATATTTCTACGTAATTTATAAACCGAAGGATAAAAATCTGATAATAAATTACTTAAAGAATCTATGGTATGATTATCATTTATAAACATAGAGGTAATAGTGTTATTTCTAATTCTATTTACCAAGAATTCATCCTTATTGGGTTTACCCAGTCTTTCACTTATTTTGCTTACAGGTGGTAGTTTTATTTTACGTAAAGAAGATTTTAAAACCCTATAAAGTTTGTTCTCTTTAATTCTTAACTTTAATGCTACAATTTGTGTAAATATATCACTGCTTAGGTGCATTTTTTTTAAATTAACAATATTAAATACGACTTTTTTGTTGTAGATATTGTTAACTAAAAAATTCAATTTAGCTATAAAATTTTGGGTATATTTTTCCTTATTAAGTTTTAATAAGTAGAAATATTTAAATCATTCTCTTTTGTAATAAATTTCTGCCTTGTCTAAATAAACCTTATAATCAGGATAAGTTAAGACATTATAACTTTGAATTTTTTCATTAAACATAAAGTTTTTCTCATTTTCAGTTAAGACTTTCATTTCAACTAAATTTTTTAAGTTTTTATAGTATGTATTAATTAAAGTTAATAAAGTATTGAATTTATTAATAATAGATGTAATGTATAAAAGGTATCAAAAATAATGATCACGTAATGATAAGTACTCATATAAACTAAATATTCGATTATAAGTTATATTTTTTTTACCGTTACGGTCTTTATTTATAAACTTTTTTAAATCATTTCTAGGGTAGAATAAACCTAAACTAAGAGACTTAAAAGTTCTAGCTAAAAACATCCCTTCTGTATTATAAAGATAAAAAGTAATAATAACATTATTATTAGTATGTTTTAAATCTCCTCTTCCTACAAAAACTTTTTTCGTAGACAATCTTCTATCTCTAATAGATATACGTTTAGGTTTAGGTAAACCTTTATTCTTCTTTTTAGAGGATATAGCATTAGGTTTACCTATTAATAATTTGGCTTTTATTTGAAAATTAAAATAGCTTTTTAATAGGCTCATAAGGTTTTTATCTGCACTAGGCAAAGATTTTATATAATTATTATTATAAGTATAAATACTATTATATCATTCTTGAGCTGCAGGTGTAAAATGTCTCATTTTACCCGTATCACTCTTAATATATGTTAAGGGTTTAAGAATTATTTGCTTACTTTTTTTATTAAATAATATAGGTGTATTATTTTCTAAATTAAGCTTTTTATATGAATTAACAGGTAATTTTATTTTATTCATTATAAAAGATTTATATTTTAAAGTTAAGGTAATGTACCTTGAGCTTCACATTTAAAAATAGTGAAGTCTATTTCATTAATAAATATTTTATTAATTATTATGCTATTGAAAGATTTTTATATGTATAAAAGAATATAAATGTTGGGTTCATTAAGGATTATTGTTAGCATAACTCACCTTGTAGTCGTTGAACGCATTTACTTTATAACCAAATATTTGGAATATCTGACCATGCTTAAGTAAATTTCGCTTCAAGTTAACTTATTAATAAAGTTCTTCTTGAAATTCACCCAATTAATATCAATAAATTTTATTTACTAAAAGTAAACTAAAATTATTGTGGGACAAAAAATGTATATCCCTAGCGTAGCTTTTTCAAAAATCCAAGACCTTTCCTTTCTGCATCTTGTGATCATATGCCCCGCTTACGCGACTGATAGACGTGTAAGTCAAACAGTAAAGCAAGATTAAGCCATTAAACTTGACAAGTAATAAACATAATTATATTATTAGTGTGGACCAGATTTTTAGCTTTAATTATTATATTATAAGCTTACTAATAATACAACTAAAAACATTAATGTTAATTTCTTTAATGTTTTAATTACATCTATTTTCCATATAGTTAAAATCTTACTTGGATAAAAAATATTAGCTCTAACTTAATAGAAATATAGCTGGATTAGTTTATAGCCTGAAGCCTAAAACTAATAACAAACTAAAAAAAAAATATACAAGTAGTATATTTAATTGTCATAACGAAGTTATGGCAATTTTACGAATTAACTTTGGATACACCCAGGTACTTTTTATGGGATCTGTGCCCCGCATAAACTGCCTCCTAGCAATTGTCCCTTCTTTTGAAGGTTAATGATTATATCAAACAATAGAAACACGACATTGTCGTGTATACCAAAGTGTTGATACTCTCACGTAGATAAATCTACCAATATGATATACTAAATAAAGGTTTTTTCATTTTTGCTGTCGTGACATATCGCTACCTTATATAACTAAAATTCGCAATATCATATTCAATAACTAGCAACAGTAAAGCTGCATAGGGTCTTCTCGTCTAACTAGAGGTAAACTGTATCTGCACAGTTATTCCAATTTCACTGAGCCAATCATTGAGACAGCTGTTGTATCGTTAAATCATTCATGCAAGACCGCATTTAACGGCCAAGGTATTCCGCTACCTTAGGACCCTCATAGGTAAGGCCGCCATTGATCGGGGTTTCCTTCAAAACCAAGCTTATATTAGTCAACTTAGCTAATCCGTTAACCAGCCGACATCGGGCAGAAATCACACTCAATACTTTGATTTATTATCTTACTGCAGAGTGCTTTGTTTTAATTAAACAGTCGTACAACACTATTCCATGCTTCCTATTCTTTACCTAATATTAATTAGGAAGAATGGCTCTCCTTATTCCGAAGTTACGGTAGTTAGTTTGCCGAGTTCCTTAATGATTGTTCACTCAAACGCCTTCGTATTCTCTACTAGCTTACTTGAGGTAGTTTCTAGGTACGGTTTTGTCCCTCTACCATTTCTTATTTTTTAAATATTTGAAATGATAAATTCGTCTTACTGTTTTTCCAGAACCTTCTCCACTTTTCTTTAGGTACGTACATATAAAATGTACTAAAGAAGGTTGTTACTTTGTAATCAAGATTTTCTCATCGTTTAATCCTTTAGGTTGGTAAACTTAGAGGCCGTTACTTTATAAAAACCATAAGCTTTAGGCGAGGGTTTATGTACAGAACTTACTGGGCTAACCAGGAGATTATGTCCTAGTCATTCCAAATAAATTCCACACACCTTTCCCTTTTTCGTTACTCATGTCAGCATTCTCACTTGGGTTATCTAATATTCATTCTTAAAAAGAATAAGTCTGAGATTTACCCAACGTTCCGCTACCCCATTAAATATAATAATATAAATTATTGATAAAAATGGACAAGGTGTCGGTATATTGTTTAGATCCGTTAAATCTTCGGTGCAACTATCCGTGTGTTTTTAATAATTTTACTAAACTAGTGCTCTGTTACGAGATCTTCAAAAAATGACCGCTTCTAAGCCTATTTCCTAGCCGTATTAGATAGGAACATCCTTAATTTCACTTAACAATAATTTTGGAACCTTAACTCTTGTTCTGGGCTGTTTCCCTTTAGACATACAACCTTATCGTACTATGTCCGATTATTCAATATTCACCATTGCCCTTCCGAGTGCGAATACTCACCGATAAAATCTTCACGATTGCCCGATATATGCAAAATTATTATTTATTTGGTTTTTAAACCAAATAATACAATAAAAGTTGCCTGAGATCACAGTTCTGTACCTGCTATGATGTGCCTTGAATTACCTACTTATATAGGTTTCGCAGAAAACCAGCTATCCTAGTCAGTGTTGTCTTTCACTAACTTACCACAGTTCTTCGGATATCTTTACAACGATAACCCGTTCGGGCTTTTATAACCCTGACTGTAGTAAGATCACCAGGCTTCGGGTCTAATTTTAGATACT